>Ga0153938_1000051_pt1 | contig 38530 bp, 39 predicted proteins | sample TSNY022MetaG_FD_104740 | JGI IMG/M metagenome (GOLD analysis project Ga0153938, IMG submission 104740) | Attine ant fungus gardens microbial communities from New Jersey, USA - TSNJ022 MetaG | ecosystem: Host-associated > Fungi > Mycelium > Unclassified | place: USA:New Jersey: Brendan T. Byrne... | reverse complement strand
CCTCTTGATTTAGCCCATGGATTAATTGACACAAATAAGGCCTCTTGCAACCCAAAATAACTCTCAGGAAAAAACCCCTTAAGAGTTATAGGAGGGAGGCAGTCAATTGGGAAGGCCATGGCCGTGGTCGTGTTATTTGAGTCAAATTCATTGGTGAATTAAACGCGTGGAATTTCGAATTTGACCTAATAGCCAGACTTATCCCATTACTGATGGATGACTAAACGGCACAAACCTGTGCGCCTAGTGGGAGCCATGCCTGATTTACTTTTGCTTCTCATTTTATTTGGCGACAGCTTTGTGGAGGATTCCAGTACTCATTTGACTATTTTAGTCCCCTTATCAAACAATCAGCACAAGTTAACCCAATGAATCACCCATGAGAATCTCTTCATAAAAAATTTATTTCTACTCTTCGGAAATACGTTCGAAAAACTGTTTCAATGTCTCTGACAATACGTCTGGTAGGGCCTCTACATCACGGAGCACAATATAGTATTCGAATGGAAATGAATCAAGGTACTTTTGTAATTGCATCTCCATCTTTCCGTTGACGTTTTTGAATTCGGCTTTGGTCATGGTGAGGATGGAGTTGGAATTGATATTCTTGGAAGTAGAATCGGGAGTCAGGCTGGAGTGTAATGAATCGAGTACAATGAATACAATCATAACTTTCTGCTCTTCGGCTTTGCGCAGGAGGGTCTTGAGCTTATCATGATCTTGACAGATACCATCAGAAACGATGATCTCCAGCTGCCAAAGGTCCGTGGCCGTAATGGATGACATGGATCGGCGTTCCCGAGCGCCTTCAAGAATCTTCAAACTGGTGTCGACGAGTGATAGAACATTGGTTGAATTCTGTTTGAACGTGAATGCATTGAGGATTTGGATTCCATCTCGGTCAGTGAATGATCCTTGGTCAAAGCTGTGCAGCATGTCGACTGAAGCGCCAAATTTAGCAATTGCGATGTCGCCTGTCTCAAGAAGGCTTAGAGATTTGGAAATGAGTGCAAGTGTTTGGTACGCGAGATGAATGGAGTGAGATTCAGCCATAGAGCGAGAGTCATCAATGCAGATGAGAACTTGGTATTCTCTATGGCTGGGTTTTGTCCTGCGCAACCAGATTTTGTCTTTTGTATAGTCGCTAGCAATATAGGGAATGATCTTTTTCAGATTTAATCTTTTTCCCGTGCGGAAATCTCCCTTCAGCCGCGCGGCTAGCGTAGGCTCCAGAATAAGCCGTAACTGTTCGCAGAGAGCATAGGCGAGATCGCGGGTCATAGATTCATAAAGTCGCCATATATGTTCCGCATGTGACTCAGGAAAAGCCGATGCTTGCCACTGTCTTAGATTTTCCTCAACACTTCCTTCGTTAATCCATTCTTTCAAATCCGTATCTGCTTTTCGTAGTGATGGGTCAGGCAAGACTACAGGCTCATGAGATTGCAATGCCGCGCCTGAGAAAATGGCATTTTCGACATTGTTACTGAGAGCTGCGGTAGCCTGGTCGCTTTGCGTGGTTTGGGTCTCTGCTGACTTGTCACAATGCTCAGATTGTGGAGGCTCATCGACATCCATGGCGAAGGATGGATCAACTTCGGTGTCGTCTCCAACGAACTTGAGTTCATCGAGGTTAGCTGCTTCTTCTTCACCAGCAGGTCCCAACGCCTGTATGGCCTTGTCTTCGTCGTCTGGTTGAAGGTATTGTAGCTGAGTCGGAAGGTCGGATGAATCAATATCAGGTTTTGGCTGATCCGAGATTTCACTGTTCAAGATCTCGTCAAAACGTTGCTTAATTTCTTTCAATGCATCTCCAAGGCTGCGAAGAGGATTCATCAGAGTTGCTTGTTCCGCTGTAGATCGATTTCCACCCTTTTGGACACCGGATGCTGCATTACCCTTACTATCATCGGGGATGTCATCGACAGACTGTTCCTGGACATCGTTATAGGACCTATGCGAGTGTTACGGAAAGTGATAATAAGAAATTAGATAGAGCGCACCCAGTCTGCTCATTGTGTTTTTCTTGGTTCGCCGATCTTCGTCCAGCATTCACCGCAGAGCCAATTGTCTGACCAGTCGAAAAGTGATCTTGAGCCTCAGCACTGTCTGCACCGTCAGCATCACCATTACCAGGAGAAACGTGTGAGTGAACGGTGGCTTCTTCGGGAATGCTTTCCTCTTTGGCGTGATCTTCATCCACATTTTCTTCGACAGTAGTATCCATCTCCAAGTCCTGATCAACCGGGGTAGTGTCATGATCTTGCAGTGCACTGTCATGGTATTCGCCGTCCCCCTCCAAATCATCATCAAACAGCGACTCATCACCAGTCTCTACATCATCTAGCTTTTCATCTTGTCTGTCTTCCCCGTCTCTATCCAATTCCTCGTCACTCATGCTCTTTTGCTCTTCTTCACCGACGTCCAATTCAATGTCGTCTGGAATATCAAGAATATTTGTATCCTGAACATAATCTGGCACTGGAGCACCAGCCATGCTTGGCTCCCCTTCCTCATCCTTTGTTTGATCTTCCGTCGCCTGAGCTTCTTCATCTTCTTCCTTTTGTTCTATCTCTCCTTCTGTTTCTTCCTCCATCCCACTTTTTTCCCTTTGCGATTTTTCATTATTTTCTTTGGCTACCACTTCCGAAGATCCACTTTTTTCTTCTGAGTGATCCTTCCCTGACTTATCCTTTGTATCATCCTGTGGACCACCCTCATCCCCCCATATTTTCTCGTCCAGGGCAGAAGGATCGGTCGGATCCAAGTCTTCTAACCTCTCTTCAGGATCTTCATTGTCTGATGCATCAGATTCGTCAACTTTGTCTTCCTCTGATCCGCCGTCTGCCACATCTTCCAGCGCACCGCCAAAGTCCTCCGTCATCTCGACGGCATTATCGTCATCCCCTTCTTGATTCTTCTTTTCTTGGTCCTCTCCCTTCAATCCTTCCACTTGACTCTCATCCTCGATTTCTTTGCTAATATTATCCGTTCCTGGCCCTTCACCTAACCCGGTACCCTCAACATCTTCCAACAATTCCCCTGTACCATCACCGTCTTCTATTGTTTCTGGCGGCTGGCAAAAGCCCTCCTTGGAAAGTCTCAAAAGAGTTGAACAAAGGACATGATCAAGCTTGAAAAGAGCTTTTGTCCACCGCGTGTGAATCGCAATCTGAGCCTGGACAAGATTCTGATATATTTCTAGGAATGGTAAGGCACAGTGAAGGGCATGTTGGAGCTCTCGTGCAGTCGAAATGCCGCTCAGCAATGTATTGAGTTGCTCAAGAACGGTGTTCACCGATAGGAGATGGGTCAGGTTGCGTGTTTCTCGACAGACTTCAATAATACGTCGTTCAAGGTCAGCACCCTCTGTCACTTCTAGCCTAGTTCTGCTGATTTCTGTGACTATAGCCTGGACAGAATGGAGCAAGGCGTTCAGCAGGGCTTCAACAGAACTGATAGATTTTTCCCCAGATAGAGGTTCGGGTAGAAAGTGTAAAGCTTCCTCGGAAGAAAGCCTTTCAGATGTTGGATGGAAGATGTAGCGTAAGTGAGAGTATTCCAATGACCACTCAGCAAGCGAGGACGAGCAAGTGTTCAAGAATGCTAAGCTCGTCAGAACAAGGCTGTATTCGTCTTCGTTGTGTCAGCCATTGTCAGTCATTGCCAGTCAATCACTCACCTCTGCGAAGAGCGGGAATGGGCGTCGAGTTCAAAGCGCTCTCAGTAGACAATAATTTTTCTTTCATGGAATGCAAATTTTTGAGGCAGCTCTCTACTTCGTTGATCGGAGTCTCTCGCTTTTGCAATCCTTTGATGACATTGAGATCTATGATGACTTCTGTGAAAGCACCGGAGAGCCGACATACAAGTCGGGCTACTTCTTGGATCTGAAATGAAATATTTTCTGGGAAGAACAAAACCTCGGAATTGACGAGAACGGATAAACGATCAATAGTGCTCCTCAGTCGAAGGACTCGTTCACTTTCAACAGCCAAGCTAACAAGATGTCAAGAGCATGTACATAACCTAATTGGATACTTACCGAGCTCGAAGATCGATGGCCATACAATATCCTGATTCCAAGAAAGATAGACCACGCTGAAGTTCACGGGTTTGTAAGTCGTTATGATGGTCTGACAGCGAGGCTCGCAACTCGGGAAGGGAAGCAAAGAGACTCGAGAAATACATTTCGCTCTTTTCTACGTCAGAGTTAAGAAGAACGTTCTTGAGTATGGGCTGTCCCTTCAACCATAAGATATCACTATTCTGCCGAAGGACCTCTGGCTTGATCTTTCCAGAAAGACCATTTCTCTTCAACTCCTTCAAAAGGTCGCTGAATGCTTTTCTCTTCCGAGCCAGAATGGACTTAAGCAGTTTTGTGCGCTTCTCAACAGGAAGCGATGGTGGTATGGGTATTTCCGCAAGTTGCTTGGAAGTTGTGATAATGGAGATAGCAAGTTCATCAGCCTGGTTATCAAACTGACCAGACAAAAGAGGAACGATTTTGCCGGAAACAACATGTACGAACCTTCTTAGAGCAGCACCAACATCCAAATGGAGACCTCCTACAGACACTGTTATTCCGTCGAGGGTAGCCAGCTGAGAGTTGCCGGACTGTTGTAAAGAGACATGGATTACAGCTGGCACCTCCAGAGCAACAGTGGTCTTGATATCCAACCTGAATGTTATGGCTTCCCTCAGTATTCCGCGCAATTTTCTAATGACCTTGTACAACTGATAGTGCGTCATCTGGGCACTTTGTTTCAGCGCTTGCACGTTGGTATCCTTCCAGCTGGCCAATTTGATGAAACCCTGAATCTCTTTGTCCAAGACTGTCCGCCTATCAGTAAGATATTGCTGGATCTCGGGCTGATGTAGTTGATAGAATTGGTGGGTGGAATGGATGATACTCAGAGCCCGACGAAGACATTTCTCCTCTAGGCCATTTTTGATTTGGAGAAGCTCAGATAGGTACAGTACAAAGCTTTCGAGTAATTGCATGCGGAAGTTGAACTGTCCTAGAGGACTTGAAGAGATGAACTCGTCGATGAGGGGAATGAGCCTCCGAAGATAAGTTTCTTCCTCGTTCGACGTCAGGGCATCCATTAGGCCCCGACAGAGCGCATTGTGCAGTGTAAACCACCACTCTGATGCCCCTTGTGCAAAAGTCCTAACTTCAGACTCGAGTAAACTGTTCCAACAAACCAGCTCCAGGCGCCTCCACCGTACGATTAGATCTCTCAATGCTTGGCGATGCGAAGTAAGAGAATTGTCACGATTCGCAAACATTTCCCAGTCATCTGTCTGGAGCAGAAGTTGTTCTAAAACGGACAGGACCTTTGCAATTGGGCTCCTCAGACTCAGATTCAGGATAGCGTCACAATGATCAATCAAATTTTGGAGGACCATTTGATCGGGCCACTCCGCAAGTATGCTCAGCAGGAATGTTCGCATGTTTGTGATAACCTTTGTTGCACTTCTGAGTTCTGGCACATTTGCGTCACGATAGAAGTCGTAATACAATTGCTTTTCGATTGGAGATTGGGTTTCATCCAGAACGTTGTTCACAAAGCGGAGACGGTGTGCAAGAGCTATGGTATCCAATGAGTCGGGGAGGTTATGGATGAGATTCCCCAGCGATTCCGCAAGCAACCGTCTCCTCACTTGATCAACGTTTCGGAGACTCTCTGACAAAGTCATTGGACTTGTGAACAAGCTGATATGAAACCAACATAGCTGGGTCATATGATGTATCGAGCTCCTTCTCGTACGGCCTTTCTCTTTGATCTGGTCGGACTTGTAGGAGAGAGGTTCCTCGAAAGACGGGAAAAGTGCAAAGAATTCCTGCTCCTCAAGTTCGGCATCTGTGACTACATTGTGCTCGGTAATTGATCCACGATAAAGACTCTGGGAGGTGACATCAAGCTCAGCATCTCTTGCTTTATCAATGAGCCAAAGCCCTACGGCCTGGTCATACAAACGCTCCAGACGAGATAATAAGTACCGGAGTTTCACTTTTGATGATACCTGGAGTCCCAAATTGACAAGGTCTTGATAGATCAGATCAAAAACGGCGATAGTAGAGGATGTAGAATTGATGGAGTCTTCCAGATGCTCAAAGATGGATGGGTACCGTACAAGGGTTGCGATAGTCTTTGTGGCATTTGTTTTGATTGAATGTGCTTTCAGGATAAGGTGAAAACCTAGCCTTAACGGGAAGATTGCTTGCTTGATGAGGGCATTGAGGTCACCAAAATTAGGGTACATGCTATCTAGTCGCTGGACAAAACCGGCGATCGACTCTTGCAAAACTTGTACTCTTTGTGCTGCACTTGCGTCCACACCAGCCAATGAGATGAGCAAATCAGAAATTCTGCTCTCGTTTACGACTTGATCACGGAATTGCCATACTTCGGACCAGTAGGCGTCAAGCGTATTAATATCGTCTCGTCCAGTTACAGAGATAGTATTGACCTTATTTTCTGCGGCGGCATGCAAACGATGATGAAGTATGGAGAGAATAGTATTGCTGCTCTTGCCAGTTACAATTTCTCCAAGGAGCTGATGGAGCCGTATCTCTGAAGAAATGTGCTCACATTCCCTCTGTTGTAGAAGTGCAGTCGCATTGTGAATGGCGACAGGATCGATCGGAACGTTTGGTACAAGGATACACAAAAGAGCCTCACAGATGGCGATCCAAGCATGCCCGAGACGAATAAGTTTTTGTTTAATATCTTGACAGGGAAGGGACCGCAGAGGTTCCAGATACTTTTGAAGAATTTGTGAACAAACATTTCTCTCGAGCAAATTTGGTAAGAGGGCATCAAGAAAGGACTTGAGATCCATATTGAGAAATCTTGATGCTATGGGACGCTCATATGGTCGAAGAGCTTGTTCCACCTTGTATCGCATAAGAGTCAGTGCCTGCATGGAGTATTAATTGTAATTTTATATGTACCATTGCAACTGTGGAGCAAAACAGAGACTCTAGTAGATCATGTCTAGCCGTGCATGGTTCCGCAAGCGCGATATCCAAGTATAACTTTAGTCCGTCTTCACGCACAGTCAGGAACTGGAGGGTGAATTGATCAGGATCACTGAACATTCATCAGTCAATCAGGATAACTCTATGTGGCAGATTCTGATTACCAGAGCTTGAGAGCAGTCTCCAGTTGCGAAGGATCCAGAAGATTGTTGACGTTGTTGTTGACCTGAACAAATTTAGAAAAGGAACTCAACTAGCATGAGAATGAACCTACAAACAAAGATTCCAACCAAGCAGATATTGATTGTATATAACTGGCGGAAAAATCTATAAGTCTAGTGCGTTAGTTGACGTCTGAATCAATAATAAACATTTTCACCTTCGCCCGCTTCGAGCGCCCACGATAACTGTTGAATCGGTATCCAACGCTTGATAGATTCATTGGGAGTGCGAGAGATAATGTTCAACAGATCTTCATACTTCAGGAGAATAAGAGGTACCCTTGAATGCATATGGAATTTTCTTACTGTAACAGATTCCGCAGACCTCGATAGGTTCGCAAGTATCAAGTTACTGGCATTCAGACCCACATCTTTGGAGAGGTTTGCCTTTCCCGATGATTGCTGTGAACCTGGTCAAAGGAGAGGGAGATGTTTTCGGATCATTCCTTACCTCTTGCAGTGTAGAAATCATGTTTCTGAATTCCTTCTCATGTACAGGATATTGGTTTATGAATGATACCACCGACAAAAGCCGTAAAGCTTGTCGCCTGAGATCTAGTTGTGGTCTATTAATGAAATTGCCCGGTCAGAGTGAGGGTGATCTACCTGGCTTGATTGCTGGGTTATTCAGAGTTTCACAGAAATCACCGTAGCTGCACACATCAAAATCTGTACATGAGATTGCATTACTGCTTTTCCACCTTGTCCACAGTTCTACAAGTCCCATCCCTGTTGTCAGACAGACAAAATCCTGCAGTCGGCCCACGTGGGGCTTCAACGAATCAAGTGGATCAGCGGCATTGCTGAGCACGTTATCCATCATACCAACAACAACTTGAATTGCTGAGTAATCGGGCGGAATAATAGTAGATATTGTGTGCAGATAACGTCCGTATTTGTTCAGCTTTAATAATGCTGGTAGCACGACCTAGGATTTTTTTATTCCCAAGTAAAGATAGGGGGAAAGCTGAACCCACGGTCACTTCAGCGCTTGACATAAGCAAGTCGAGAACAATTTCGTCAACACGATGTAGTTGACGAAGGAAAACTCTGATCGCTAATTGCAGCTTCTCTATCGACAAAACTTTTGACCGAGTGACCTCTGTTGTTTGATCTCTGGTCTGGAGAATAACAGCTCCAAGGAGATCTAGGATGTTGATAATTGTACTAGCATCAGCTTCACTCAAACCCTTCGACAGCCCATTAATGAGGTCATCCATTGCCTAGTAGAAGTGGTAAGACATGTTCATATCAATCAGTACATAGAATACTCAACCAGTGCGGACAGGTTCTCAGGTGTATTTTGTAATAACCCTTCTCTGATACGGTTGACGATAGCCAACGACCGTGGGCTTGACAAGAAATTTACGGCAAAATGAAGATATTCTTTTAAGTCTCGACTGACAGTGTGGCATGTTTCCAATATTCGATGGAAATATGGGAGGTATGCATGATGGATAGTGCGGGAAAGAAAGAAGGTCACTGCATCGCGTTCTACACCTGTCTTGGATGCCAGATACAAGGGAAAGCGGTCTCCAATACTTGACAACGCCGAGAACTGGTCGAAAAGTCGCCCAGAAAGAGCAACAGCGTCTCGTAGTCTTGGTCTGAATCGCAACAAACCTCTTCTGTGTGATTGGAGCTTCAGGGATAGGATATTGGCATGTTCCAGGGAAACTGAAAGAGGAGGGAGGCGGAGGCTGTCTAGCATAACCAAGTAGTCATCTGAAAGATATTCCGGGAAAAGACATATTTCGACTCCTCTATTTCGCATTGCTCTTGACAGTTCTCCGAACTGCGGGTCGACTGTCATGAAAAGCCGGAAATTTGAGTGCGGTTTAATAATCTCCACTGCACCATGGATAAGTCCCCGTTCGTTTAATGTAAGTTGACCATTTGATTCGCAGAGTGAGTTAAGACGATCTAGCACCGATGGATTGCAAAGATTAGCACCATCAAGGAGCAGCCATTCTCCGCGACGCATGGCTTGAACTAAGGGCCCATCTGTCCACTCGAAGCGACTAGCTGAAGATGCCGACTGAGTCAGTGACTCAAAACGTCCCAGGACATCTTGAGGAAAATGGATATAAGTTGACGACTTTGAGATAAGTTGAGACATTCGGCTGAGCAGCAATGGGATAGTATCCTGAGTCATCGGGGACGAAATAAAGATACGTAGTTGGTCGCGTGCATGAAGTAGATCACGCCACTCTTGAACAGGATCTGAGTATTTAAAGACATGATCAAACGAACATAGGATATTGTCCATGATGCTCATTAGCTGTGATTGTGTATCAACCTGTTCGAAGCTACCAATTAAATCCATGGTATCCGTAGCGCTGTTGATTGAAATCTCTCGGAGCGGATTGCCTATGGCATTGGCCAAAGCTTGAACCAGAGACGACTTACCACTGGCGTGGGATCCAGTAAGAATGGCAAGCCAATTTTGCGAAAGACAATCCCCAAGAGTCTCTGAAGATACAAGGTGAGACTTGAGGAAATATTTTGGTCGAGAGATAGAGGATTGGTTGTTGCGTGAGGTAGAGAAATGCCCAATTCGTACTCGAGAGGAGCTAATAAATGGAAGAGGAGCTAATTGGCAAGGCACAGATGACGTTGCAAAGATTTTATGAAATATTTCTTGAGCCCTCTGGCGATCTCTTTCGGTGCGGAATCTCTGCAGGTAAATGCTTTGAAGATATGCCATAGGTGGCTCTTGGAATTGGTGAGAAGACAATAAACAGCCCCATCGAATGACATCACGTAAATTAAACTCCCAAGGAGCCCCATCACGGCCGAATAACTTCTTAACGGTGACTTCTTCACTCAGGCAAGTGTTAAATGATACCATCGCCTGCAATAGGTCTACTTCCAACTGTGGGAATAAATCCTGACAGACAAGAAGCAGGTCGGCTGGTGTTAATTCCTCAACATACACTTTAGTAAACCGGTTGACAAAGGACTTGGGCAACCCTTTACGACCACCACCTTGGTTGAGGGGATTTTGGGCCGCAAATATGCGAAAGGACGGATGACGGACAAAAGATCTGCCAAGTTCAGGAATATAGACAGTTCCACGATGATCAAGCACGGCATTAAGACCTTCGAGAACTGCTTGAGGCGCAAGATTCATCTCGTCCAGGAGCACCCAGTGCCCTTCTTGAAGAGCTTTCAGGAATTCTGCATCTCGCCAAGCGAACTCTCCCGGGGCACCGCCTTCGACAGGAAGATCAGAACCAAAGAGATCAATGAGATCTGTCTGGTCGGATAGATTGATACGACAAAGATGATGACCCGATATGTTTGCAAGCGCCATGATAAGACTGGTCTTTCCAACACCTGGACTTCCCTCGAGCAAGATAGGTTTCATTAATTGACAAGCACGCAGAATGCGTATTGCGTTATCGCAAGAGGTAGGAACAGTGAGGTTAAAAGATTGACGTTGTGGTTCAAGAGGACCTTTCCTTATGGCGAACGGGCCTAGCTGAATGTACTGAGTCAGGTTGAAGGCAGGGATATGCATGTCAATTCCATTGTAGGAGACTATCTCATACAGCTTCGCCGTTGCTTCAGCTTTCAGATGAAGTAGAGCAGCTTGAGAATAACCTGATAGCTGAGGTAGAGAGCTCAGACCATCGAGATATGTCATCCGGGCGGCATGAACCTAAAATTTATGGGCGGCATGTCATGTGAAAGGCTGATCAACTCACGAATACTTCCACAGCTGGTATGGTTTCGGCATTTTGGGGCGTATAGATCGTGTTAGAAAATATTACCCAGGCCTGTGATAGCAAAGGTAAACAGTGTGCCCATGCGTGGTAATCAATGTACCCACAATAATGTCGCGCAGACTTGTCGTGGACTTGTCATCAATTCGTGTAGACAACCAATCAATGTAATCAAGTAGTTTGAGAGTATATCTTTTGAGCTCTTCATGCTTCCATAAGTTGTCAATAATCATTGCTAAATCGATGCGATCATCTACGCGTGGAACCCATATCTCAGTGAAGCGATTGCGCAAAGCTGGGGACAGTTCTTTCTTGCCATAGTCCCCACCAGGATTCATAGTCGCTATCAATTTGAAGGAATCGGCAGCCTTGACAGTAGGATGGGTGAAATCACTCCCTCCTTTCTCTGCGAGAACAATTGTACGACCAGGTTCAAGGACACTGTTCAGACGCTCCAGCACTGAATCATCTGCAAGGGAGATTTCATCAAGGAGAAAAAGATCACCACCAAGCATAGCTTGAATCAGGGGACCATCATGCCAGTCGAAGATTGACTGAAGTTTTAGGAGCCGATGCTGAGCGTCAATCAATGGGCCATTGCGGTCCGATGAGGGAGAAAGTTTCAAGGCATCGTTTAAACAAGCAGAGAGACCCTTCAAAGAAGTATCAACGGGTGTGATGCCTTTAGCAGCTAGGGCTGACAAGGTCTGCTGCACAGCTTCTGCCTCAAGGATAGTACGATTACGGACAGGTCGCAAAGCACCAATCATGTCCGCCGTTTCCGTGTTCTGATGGCAATTGAGTCCATACAATCTGCGGCCAGTGACATCTGCAAACACTTGACAAACAGACGTTTTGCCAGAGCCAGTTTCGCCAACTAATAACACAGGCTCATTGAATTTGAGAGCCCGGCAGACTAGAATATACAAGCGTTGCATAGCTTTTGTCCAGACTATGCTTGAACTTGCCGGACGGGGAGAATCCAGGAAATCGGCCATGTCTATCCCGGTCCGATACAAGTCATAAAGCGCATTTTCATCAATCTGCACACCCATGATCGACTGGATAACCTCCCTCACTACAGCCCTGTCATCAACTCGGCGTGCGCGCTCAGCCAATAACATGTAGCCATTGTCAGCCAGTTCCTGATAACCCACAGCATCCCTGTTTGCCCACCGAAACAAATCTCGGAGAGTAGCAAAACTCTGCTTGCTCTCGAATACACGACTAGTTTGCCGTCGCTTCCGCAACTCCTGGAATACCGAGACAATCCGTTTACCGTACGAAGGGGCAATTCGACACCGTTGACACAAGATTGACTCTAGTTCAGCTTGGGGAACATCCTGAAAATGCACCTCGAGGAACCGATTGCGGAAGGCACGCGATAAAACTTTGCGACCAGCATACAGACCAGGAGGGTTCTGTGTCGCGAACAACATGAAATGAGGATGAGGTCGCACTATCTCTTGAGTCTCCGGAATGACGAGCTCGCGATTATCATCGAGGAGGCGATTGAGCGCTTCCAAAACTTCTGTTGGAGCTAGATTCAGCTCGTCCAATACAATCCAGTCTCCTTTTCGAAGGGCATGTACCAGAAGGCCATCCTTGAAAATAAGTTTGCCTGTCAAGGGATCTGAGACATACGAACCGAGATACTCTTGGATGTCGGTATGTTCGTGGTTGTTGATACGAATGAATCGGTGCCCCGTCCTACAGGCCAAGTACTCCACTGAGCTCGTCTTTCCACTTGACGTAGGGCCTTCGATGAGGATAGGGAACCTCCTTGTCGTGATGATACGCGCTAGATCGATGAGCTTTGTCTCCACGGAAGGCGTCATGATGTAATCCTTCATTGGATCTTCAGGATATGCCCCTCTCTCTAGGAAGAATGGCCCAAACTTAAGGAACTCCGCCAGACGTCCGTTAGGTACAGAAGGTTCGAAACATAACATCGAATTCGGATTTCGTACCCCTACAAGGAGATGTCTATGCATCAGATTCTTCACTATCTCCGCACTTGGCAGGTCGAGCACCATTGTAAAAGCCATCAAACAACCCTCCCAGACAGACCGCCGTAGACCATACATGCTCGCCATATCGGCAGCAAATGTGAGCGCACGGGCCAACGTCCGCATACTGAAGTGTGGTCGATGATTGGCACCATCTGCTAATTGCCCCTTCTCTGATAATCCCTTGACCGCAATGTAGAATTCTGCCATGTTCATAACGATCCCCTTATCTCCAGCGGCATACGCTCCGATGTATTGATTTATAATGCTCAGAAGTGTGTCCTTGTCAGCATCAGGCGGGGGGACATCAATCTCGGTAAACTTGGATCGGATATTTGGAGGAAGGTCTTTCTTGCCTACGTCAGTTGCTGGATTCATACAGGCAAACAATCGGAAGTCAGGATGCCGGAATACTGGTTCGAGGGAACCTTGTTCAGTCAGTGTGATTGAGGCTGTTGGACTGTGGAGCAACCCGGAGATGCACTCTAGCGTTTCAGGACTTGCAAGGTTAATTTCATCTAGCAAGATCCTTCGCATAAAATTTCGGTTAATGCATGCACTCATGAGCATATCCTTGAACTCACCAACTCCCTGAATGCAATGCCTTGACTAGGGGTCCTTCAACGAATCCAAATGCAAATTTGCCTTTGCCTTGTACATGTTGCATTTCAAACTCGTCGACATCTCGCAGAAAAGCCGCCCACGAAGGGCTGGGATCCACGCAATTGACCTTGCGTTTTTTGCGGGGTACAACAAATTCATCGGGATGTTGACTGTGAAGCCGATAAGCTACTATCGAGTGCAGGAAATCAGAGCAAACCTTGCTTCCTCAATCTTCCTTGCAACCAGACGTTCTTGGAATAACCTTCCACACTCCCTCCAAAGACCTACAGCTCTTTTCCATTTGGCTCCATTTATTGCCTTCCTGACTTCAGTCTCGAATCTCTCATTCTTTTTCCGACTAAATGTCATTCCAAACAAGTCTAGAAATCTTTCTTGTAATGCTGCAGCAGGGACTCTGGTATCAATAGGCTTCAGACCACCGATAAGATCTGAAGATTCGGTCTGATGCGATAAATTGAGCGAAATCAATGAGCGACCAAGTAAGGACGCTAGATACGTAATGACACTCGTCTTGCCGGTGCCAGTCTCACCAATAAGCAAAATTGGCTCCGAAAAAGTAACGCTTGTAGCGATACTTGACAACAAGCGTATAGCGGGCTTGTGCATTGCGAATGGCCTCAAGGGAGGCGAGTCTGTTGTATTTGTCTTCTGAATCGCAGTCAACCTTGTCCTGCCCACGGAAACACCAACTACATTCCCATTTGCATCTTTCTCCACTTCCCAGGTTGGTGTCCTTTCATTGACTAGCCACATCCTCCTCTCCTCATCTATCCTAAGTTCTTCACCGACGATGGAAGCAATTCGATCAAGATGTGCTTTTGCATTTGTAGTCGTAGCACCTGCACCGAAAAAGACATCTCTTGCTTCCAGATAGATTTCCTCTCTCAATGTCGGGTTTGTGAACACTTGCCAAAGCTGGACCTGATTCACTGATACCTCAACGTCTGTGGGATGTGACACGGATAACAACCTCTCCACCCTTGCACACCATTTGCCCAACTCTCTCAATCCAACGCTTCTGACGTTCGTAGCTTCCCCTAGATTTCTCACAGCCTCCCAGAGATTGATAGAAGCTCTAGCAGCACTTCCTGCCAACTTCTCAAATCTTTTATCCACAATCTCTCTTACTTCGACTCCTTCTGGCGTTCTCAGGATAATTTCACAAAACTTATGGGCACCAAAAAATATCGGAGGTGCAAATTTCCCATTTCTGGATGGCTGCGTCGATCGAGTAGCGAATACCAAGAAATTTTGATGCGCAATAACGATTCCGCGGGATGGGACATCTAATTTTGCACGTGCACCCATCCAATTGCCAAGGCACAAGGACTCGACGAGCGGTTTGAGTACCCCGAGCACTTCAGTACTTCCTCGGTCGATATCTTCAAACACGACCCAACGACCTTCACGCATCGCACGCACAAGAGTCCCTTCTCTCCATTCAAAACTACCTGGATTCATAGATGAAGAAATATAGGAACCAAGCAGGGAACGAGGGTCAAGAGATGTGTCTGCCAAGTGAATGCTGACCACCTGGTTTTTGATCGAGGGATAGAGGAGTGCAGCAAGATGATCAAGAAGTAGAGCTTTTCCAGCAGACGGCGCTGACGTCAGAAGAGTGGGAACACGCATAGACACATGAAGGGCAAGTGCACGGAGAGACATGACCGAAGTCGGTATTGGTATGAGTAAAGAAGGTGGTGGGCGAGCCGTCATATCTCGTAGAAGCAGTACACCATGTATATTGACCACTCGACGACTATCAAATGCAATTAAGACAAATGAAACAATTGAAAGGAGCCAGCTATACCTTAAGTCTTCCTCTTTGATCTCTAAAACATCATCTCCTTCTTCCATAATATAAAACCCATCAAACCCGCTCTCTTCCTGACACATAATCTCCCTCATATTACGCACTCTTTGTACCTCCAAAAGTGGTAGTACCCATCCATCCAACGTCCTACCAGATCTTTCGATCTCTCCAGCTTCAATTTTGTCGGTGGACCCGAATCCTCCATCTGAGATCCAGCAATCAACAGAACAGATATCTTCCTCCTTCATAGATAACACATCTTTCTCCAACTTTTCCCTCTCGGCTTCTCCCATCCCAGTTTGATACGCGTAACAGCGTATCGCCAGTAATTTTGACCCATTGTCGTAGAGATCGCGGTTCGTTGACCAGATAAGCTCATATAGATGTGACAAAGGCCATGAGAATTGAACCGGAAGCTCTCTGTTAGTGTTTTGGATGCGGAAGTAGGTGAGCAGAAGACGATGAAGCCTCTCAATTTCATGCGGAGACGGCGAAGCCGGTGCACCAATGTAATGCAGAGGCCCGCGGGGAAAGAATCTGGTCAGATATTCGTGCAATATCCTACAAACAATGATAACAGTGTATCAGGCCTCAGGCCAGTGAAGAAAAGCAGCAACCTACGGATAAATCTCCTCCAAACCTTGGACAAGATATGCTAACACAGCCAACTTCAGCTCCTTTGCCTCATCCTCCACTTCTTCGTATTCTAGCCATCGGGCACATAAGTCGACTAGCAAAGGCCTGAAAAACTTGACGATGCTTCTCACTAGATGCGGGGTGCTTAGGCATCGCGATAGTGCCTCCAACACCTCCCCAACAGATGAAGTGAGAACTGCACTATTATTTAAACAGCTCAGCACGTTGATCGCGCCAACTAACTGTTCGTCAACAAAATCCAAGCGAGAAGACACAAATTTGATTAGACCCCGGACTTGCTTTCTGAGATTAAATTTCAGCGGGTCGCAGAAACTTCTGATTTCAAAGGCAACAGTAGTATTGGGGGAAGTAAAGAGCGCAGCTGTGGCTGCTGTTGATTCAGATAAGAGTGGGTCCGATTGAGGTGGGTTCGAAAAGCACACTGATTTAGTCGAAAGCATTTGGCTCATAATGGGATTTTGAACTCCCGTCTAATCCTCTTGAAGATAAACCATCAGCACAAACAATAAAGCTAGAATGAGTGATCTTATTGACCTAAGGATACTTGTGGGTTTCGTATGCACAATAACAGCGATGCAAAAATGAATCACAATTTTTTGTGACGCAACCCTGTCACGATGCGATCTATAAATTACTATTTGTAGGTGCTCGCTTTAAAATAGATGGTCATTTTCATTCATAGAGATTATCAGAGACTGGCCCAGCTTTTGGAAAAGAACTAAGAAGCAGGGATAGACATCTCACCTTACATGTACAAGTATATTCATCAATGCAAGCTCAATGAACTGTAACGAATTCTTCTCGAGTATGTCATGTGATTCCAGCTCTTTTTTTCATGTTGGATGAATGCTATTTTATGTGTTATCTGGTTAATGCTTTATGCTTTATGGTTTGAGCTGGGACATCTTTAACAGTTTTTCCAGAAATTTAGACCATTTTGAGGCTGAACTATGGGCCTGTGCATCCTAATTCATGATTGAGTAAAACTACAAGCTAATCGATTTCCCAATGTTCATTTCTACCTTTTTCACCAACACAGCCCACAAAGGCACGATCGCATTGCATTTTGCCAGCTGGGTATCACGTCATGCTAGTATTCAAATTCCACCTCAAAGGACCCTTCGATCAATGGTTGTACCTCAGTGGTTCACGCTATCTCTTCGTGAGGCTGAGCCTATGTTGAAATACGATTGGGGGATAGATATGAAACACTTCTTTTTAGTGTAGCGCTCGATATTCCAACAGCCTGTGCTCCCAATAACCGAGATAGCAATTAAGCTACCAGATTTATCTGCTTTCCTAGTCTGAGAATTCAAGATTGCTATGCTGTAATTATGAAACCTCACAAGTGGATAACTTCCCAAAAGAATCTGGGAGAATGGAGTGTAGTGCAAACCTTATTATAGAGTTTGAGGAAATCTGGGACTGATGTGATTCCCGTAGCAATGATCTCTAAATGTGACATTACTATGTCATACGCACATATCTCGTGCGCGTTTCGCGCTGCAACGTAACGTGACTTATTGAAACAAATTCACTACTTGTCGATATGTCCTGTACTTCATTAACAACTTAACTTCTCTCATTTGATGGGAGTTATTGAAAGACAATAATTTCAGCTTCCTCACACTGTCTTTGACTTGCATTATCGTTGGGAATATTTCAGTTCTTCATGATAGAGGGTCAGCAAAATGAACTGTAAATCTTTCTTCGCCTCCATTCAAGAAAACTTCCGGATATAGTATATCTCCAGAGAACATCTAGGAAAGTCTGAAAGCTAGGGAGAGCCCCTAAAATCGGGTCCGGCATCTCGGCACGGAGCATTCTGGGAGAATCGTACACAGGTTAGACTGCCGGGAATGTCATCCATTTTTTTTGGGACATCTATATCAGATCGTGACATCGGTGTGTTACAAATAAACCCATACATTTAACTCCGACAACTACCTTTACTTCCATGGACTCGACCTCTGGCCGACACTTCAAAGGATCAAGCTCTTTGCCCTCGGACTATGCCTTTGTTTCTCAGTATACCCAGCATAGCGACATACCTGTAACTGAAGACAATAACAACAACCTAAAATCCTCAGAGTCCTCATACAATGACTATGTTGGGCCCAGTTCCCCCATCAATAATAATGGTTTTTTTCTGCAAAAAACTCTGGTTTCTGAGACTACTCCACTTCTCACATCTGTGCCTCAGGTTGCGGAGCCTGCTATCGACCATGGCGCTTTTAGTGAGGAAAGCTACATTCGAATGATAAAGGAGGAACTACCAATTCTCTCTCGATATGCTTTTCCTGTTTTTGGGCAAGCAATTTCAATTTTACCGTGCCATTTATACTGATACTTCTCTAGCACTCACATACTTGAATATACATTAGTTGTTGCTCCTGTTGTATCCATCGGACACCTCTCGACCAATGCTCTTGCCGCGATCTCCCTTGGGTCTATGACAGCCTCTGTCTCTGGCTTCAGCATTATCCAGGGCTTCGCATCCGCTCTCGACACTTTGCTTCCTAGTGCCTGGACTTCTGCTCAACCCCGACTTGTGGGCCTTTGGTCACAACGAATGTGTACGTACAAAGCTTAACCCCGCGATCTCTAACTCAATCTATATTTGAACCATCTAGGTGTTGTGATAGCTGCTTGCTTGATCGTGAGTAAATTACTTTGTCCCGATTTCCTTGAAGGTCTGAAGAGCTACATTGAAGCCCACACTAGTGATCTGGTTCAATGCAGAGTCTATCCTGCTCGCACTCAGGCAAGAACCAGAGGTTGCACATCTCGCTTCTGTTTATCTGCGATGGGTGTCCCTCGGTCTGCCTGCTTACGCCTTCAATTGTATCAGTCGCCGGTATTTCCAATCCCAAAAATTGTTCTCGATTCCTACCCGTATTCTCCTGGTCGTTACCCCTATAAATGCCTTCCTTAATTACATTCTCGTCTGGGGTCCAGAACCCATCAGACTGGGTTTCATCGGTGCTCCCCTGGCGACGGCTATTTCTTTCAACCTCGTCTCTCTCCTATCTATTATCTATGGTATTTTCTTCGTTCCAAAGACAGCATGGCACCCGTTTTCCAGAAAAATATTTACTGGTTTGGGACCGCTTGTCCGACTCAGTATCAGTGGTGTTGGTCAAATTGCAAGCGAATGGTGGGCATGGGAGCTAGTTGCCCTTGGAGCTAGTCTTCTTGGCCCCGTTGCCCTCGCTACTCAGAGCATTCTCATTGTTTCCACCTCGACAACCTTCCAAGTCCCCTTTTCCCTCTCTGTGGCTACTTGTGTCCGGTTGAGTGTTTCTCCTTGTCTATATTCCAGTTCTAATACTCTTGATAGAATCGGAAACCTGCTTGGAGAACGGAAAGCGCGAAGAGCTGGTGCAACCGCAGTTTCTTCGTTGATCTGTGCTCTCGTTATCGCTGTTTTCACCAGGTGTGATTTCTGTGCTTATCTGATTGAATAATCCACATGGCTGACTTTTCTGGTCTACCAAATAGCACTATGTTTATTGTGTTCCGCAGATCGTGGGCGCATATCTTCAACGATGACTTTGGTACGATGAAATATGCTTTTCCTTGGAACTTGACATGACCTGTGTTTTTCTCCTTAATGAATGATCTTTCAGAGGTAGTTTCAATGGTCGCCTCAATTCTTCCACTTTGTGCCCTTTTCCAAGTATTTGACGGCATGGCTGCCGTTACCGGTGGAATTCTCCGTGCACAAGGCAAACAGCTTACCGGTGCAGTCCTCAACTCTAGTGCTTACTATGTCATTGGTATACCCTTGGGCATGCTTCTTGCGTTCAAATCTGGTATGGGTTTGCTTGGCGTCTGGGCAGGGTTGACTGTGTCTCTGGTGTATTGCGCGGTGCTTGGCACTTGGTTGGCTCTTAGGGCTGACTGGGACCATCAAGCTGAGAAAGTACACAAGAGATTGGCCTCGGAGAGCGAGAGAGATAAATTCAGATCGTTTGAAGAGGGAGAGGCGACAGCATGAAATTCTGGGTGATTTTCCGACTAGGAATCTTAAATATTGCTTTGGGACTACTCACCATCACATCTCTTCACGTAGGTAGACTACAGTTGTAATGTTCTGTTCAATCTTATATGCTAATTCAGGTGCATAGCGCCTGCCTTGCCAAGACAGAGATTTTGGTCAATTTCTCTCTCTACGAACGGAGACAGGCTTCTGTCGATTTACGAATAATGCAGATCCATAGAAGAAATCATTGTCATATATCACTTTCCCCAAGTACGTCAACAATTGAGCGTTCTGAGTTGATCATACAAATGTCTTGAAGCAAGGGGACTACGCAAGTATCTGAAGGACATCTCACTGACTGATTTCGTGTTATCCAGAAATTTCGCCAGAGTGAAAGGCTTACTATTACATTATCAAACCCTTCAGCTCTGCATCCTTGGGCCCAGTCTCGCCGAGTTCTTATAAACGGGGTATATATAGATGATCTGAATACCGAGATAGTACACGAGCACGCAATCCAAAACCGCAGATCGTCCAGCCAACCCTTGAAAATAGTCCGAAGAAAATATTCAAACTCTTACAGCACGATTTTTAGACAGGGATCCATCTGAACCGAAAGGCGAGAGCACGAGACCAAGAAGTCAGAAAGGAAAGGTTCGTTACCCATACGTATGCTCATGCCCATTGATACACTCGTCAAAGCCATCATCAAACCATCAGCCTGATTGCTCGCGAATTAGCCGTGGTGATCATCACTTATCCTCGTTCTACCCTTGCGTGCACTATTAGAACTTGTCGAACTCGAAGAAGACGACGAAAAGCTCTCGTCCGAGTTTCCGGATGCTAAACCTGAAGATGTGCTACTACCGCCCACACTCGACGCACGATACTTGGTCCCAGTTGTATGAACGTTGTCGTTGGTGGCGCTGAATTGCACATCGAGACGATTGGTGTCTTGTTCCGCCAAAGACCAAGATTGCTCGATTTCTTCCCCACCCGCTGCGGGGATGATAAGAGCCGATGTTTCAGCATCGAAATCAGCATCTTCTTCTGCCGTTTCTTCACTGGCATCGTAATCCTGAGTGACCTCATTCACATCTTCAACTTCACTTTCACCTTCATCATCTTCATCCTCGTCCTCCATGGCTCTCTGAACCTTCACCCGCTTACCCTCCTCCACGATGTAAACTCCATTCTCAAAGACATCAACCAGCTCTTCGTCCCTCGGGTTATCCTTATGCTCTGCAACCAGCCATTCCACCTGTTGTGATATATTCCCCCTTTCCCGCCCAGTAACCAACTGCTTCACACAAACCCCATTCAAACCTGCAATTTTACACCTCTCTAACAACGGCAACACAATTCTCGTCCTCACCGTATGTTCAACCATACAACTCACATTAACACGATCCAACAAAACCGCGTACGCCAAATCCCCGTGTCCTCCACCACATTTCCTGCTCTGCATTCCTGTAAAACGAATTTTGTGGAAAAAGACTTCCAGGTTCCTCACACCCTCCAGTGTAGCTATAAATATTCTCCACGCGCTAAAATCACAATCCAGGGCTGTGATAATGAGCGTATGCAAGGTCGCAGATAATCTCGGCAAGGGCCAGTCACATGGGGTGTTTGTGGACGAAGAAGAAGCTGAAGGTGGACTTGTTGAGTGAGCGGAATGAAGGAGTGAGTATCCGGAATGAGTTTGTAGTCGCGATGAACTAGCAATCGATGTCGATCCAAATGAATTGATAGAAATAGAACCGATGTCCGTGTTCCGCGAGGTGGACGTTATCGAAGAGGATCCTGATGCTGAAACTGGGGTTGCTGCTGTGGTGGTCAACGGGGACTTGGAGGACAATGTGGGTTTGATGAGAGACGTCAAAGAAGCAGACGAAGAACTAGATGATGATGCTGGAGAAGTATGAACAGAAAATGACGGTGTCTCTGGAGGTGTTTGTGCGGAAGATGCCCAAACATTTGAGCTTTGTTCTGTAGATGAAGGGCTAGAGCCAGAATAAGCAAGATCTAGGCCTGATGGAGGCAATTGGGCAGACACAGGGTTCTGAACAGGAGTGGCAGCAGTAAATTGTTGCTCGTTGAAATGCAGCAACGGCGGCGGTGGCGCGATAAGCCGGACAAAGGGGGTGAAATCCTGGTCCGGCAGGTAAAGACTAAGCTTATTCAGGCTAGGCATCAGGAGGCGTTGCAGGACACGACAAAGATAATCTGGATCCAGGTCAGTCAAGCTCAGCTCCCACAAGGAGTCGAGCAGGACGCGGCCCTTGTCTTGGTTGTCGAAGCAGGCCTGTTTGGCTCTTCCCTTGCCATTGTACTTGCCCACCGTGTCTTCCGCGTGTGTGGAAATAGAACTGGAGTAGTCATGCGTTGTCCAGGCAAGGTCTTCGGTGCCGTTCTCCGCCCTCGGGCCAGAATAGTGGAGGAATAAGCGTTGGAGGCGGGGACTAAGGCGGAGCATTCTGTCCCAGTAGACGTAGGGCGGACGTGTGTGGTCTGAATGGAGGGCAAGTTCCAGAGTATGCAAGTTCTGCAAGTATGGACTTGCATCCCAGGGCAGGTTGACGCCAATCAAAGAAACGTTTCTGAGGGCTGGAAGGGAGTTACTGAAAATGCTAACTGGACGCCTGTAGGTGGCAATGTAGAGGTCCTGTGCGACACGAAAGTCCTCGAAATGATACAGCTGGAGGGTCTGGAGGTTTGGGGCGGGAGGGGCATTTCCGAGATACTTGCGGGCGACTTGCTTGCACGTGTCGTCTCGGATTTTAAGACGAAAGGCTCGCCAGAACGGCACATGTGGACAGATCAGCTCGAAGACTGCACACAGCTCGGCCATGCACAGTGTCACTCCCTGCACATGCTCCTTGCCCGCCACAGTCTCCACCACGATGTCCAACCGCCGACTTGGGCTCCGTCGGCACCGTTCCAGATATGCTGCAGCTCGAGGCAGATGTGACGGCTCTCGGAAGCACAGTGTCGTCCAGAGCCTCGCTGTCTGCAGTGCAACGTGGCGCCAGTGATGGCAGACGTGCGACACCGTCAGCTGGAAGACCGTCGACGGCATGGCATAGTACTTCTCGTCCGGCCTCAGCAGGAACGGCGTCTCTTCGTCGACTTCTGCACCGAGCACAAACACTCTAGTCAGCAGTTCGACTGGCAGGGCATGCATCCCTTTGGGGCTGCTGCTAAACATGGTCGTCGAGCAGTAAAATCCGGCGAATATCTAATCGTACGCCGCTCACGTAAATGTCTATTTATAGGTTGTACGCTGCACTTGGCATCAAACAATTGTACAACTTGCTATCAACTTCCTATCTTACAGACACTGACTGTACTGTTGAAAAACTTGTCAGCATCACTCACAAGCATTGGAATCATTCTTACATAGTCGTTCAATTCCGTGCAAGTGTAAGGCGCCACGCAGACAGTACCTCCAGTCCAACTAATGCCAACATTAAAAAGAACCTTTTTTTTCTGTAGCCACTCACCCAATGCCACCACATTGTCCGTATTGAGCAACAGTACCGGCCCCAGTAGCCGGCGTAGTAGTCGGGGGCGCGACAATAGTGCTAGTACTCGAGGGAGGGACAGCTGTCGAGCTTCCTCCTCCCCCACTGCAGCTAAACACGGGAGGACCTGGTATAGAGTAACCCGAGATGTTGGTGTAGATATTTATGGTGATTCCCGGGTCAGATCCTAACGAAATTCCCAGTCAGTGCCTGTTGTCCCCCATTCCCAAGTAGCTTTTCGGCTTACCATGGTATGCACCCGGGAAGCTGACGGTAGCAGGCGATGTGCTTCCACCTCCGGTGATTTGGAGCTGAGCACACTCCATCTGGTGGATTTATTAACATCACTTCAGATATCATTACACCAACATACATAGAACTGAGCACCAGGGTAGCTCGAGGCAGCATGCAAGGCTGCAATACGAGGATCAGATGAGGTGTGAGCACATATGAACCGTTGTACTTACCAATGATCTCAACACGCAACAGATACTGACCCGCAGGGATACAACTTGGGATTGCAAAGCTGACTTTCCCCTTGTTTTGAATAAGCGTGTCGACGGCCCAAACTCCATCCACATAGCCATCATGGTAGATCTTGAACCAGTTCAATCCAGTAACATTCATCTGAGTCGCACTATCAACTCGGGCTCTGTATTTTCAGGGTGTTCTCAAAATGGGAACTCTGAGCCAAGGTAAAATCTCTCACAAGTAAGCTAATACTGGGCCATGGTGAGATGGATCAATTGGATCAGCCGGATCGCTAGGGTCAGCACCATTCAGAGTATGGTGCCACTCAGCAGTGACCTGAGTACCAGCTGCAACGGGAATAATCGTCTGCGAAATGGGTTGATGGTAGGGGTTAATTCCACCGTTGCAAATGATATCGTTCGAAGTGACGTCCATTATAGGCTAAAAAACCGACCTTCACCATCCAGTAGAAATGTACTTTAAACATCAACATACCCCATCATAGTCAGGGACCCGGATTCCCACCAAGTGCCCTTGCGAAACCCCGTTCACATACAACTCTTGAAAGATGCTGTGAGCAGCTACCGCACTGAGTAGCCAGGCAAGAGATAGCGACAAAAGATAAGATTTCATTATTGAATCATTCGTTGCATGAATGGTATTTATCCCTAGAAACAACGCTTCAACCTCGGAATGCTCTCGGAGTGACCTGGACCACCAGAAGTACTGGTGGAGAGCTATCTGAGAACATGTGCGACTCTTGGCATCAAAAAGCACCTAGTTTTCTAAAGATCCCACTTTTCACGTAGAAAACTCGGAGGAAAGGGGTGAGGTAAACCTGGGGTGAATGCGGTAAAAGGAAAAAGGCCGGAAATAATTTCGGAACGACTCTAAGCCTTTTCAAAATGGTTACTCCTGTTGACGATACTCAATACTTGGTCAGAATAGCTCCCTCTCAGACAATACGTAGTGACGCACGCCACCATATTTCGCAAATATCTGAATATTCAAATGAGAAGATCACCAATGCCTCACAAAGGAAACCAGCTGGCTAGTCAATCAAAGAAGCCTGTCAACTCAACTCTCTCCCCCGCGCCTTGAACAACTAAGGTTTGGAGACCTTTTTTTGGTTAGTCAAACTGTCAGAATTGTAGCACACATTTCTCCATGGAACCGAGAAGTTCGGTAGCGATGGCAACAGCAACCATGTATGACCTACTCCCCGAGTCTTGTCTTATCTTCCCATCCTTGGCTTGTCGAGAGACTAAGTGACCAAACAATACGTTCACTAGGTCCTATGCGGAGCTCAGAAGCGATGTATACTTTTCACAGCCCTGCTATGGGACTTGAGAAATGCACTTTGACAGGAACCGCTGGTAATCATAGTGTACGCAAAACGGGGAGAAAAAGAAGTATGAATGCGAGAATCTTGGCAGTTTAGAATAGGAACAGCAAACATAAGCTCGGTGAAACTTGGATTGGATTATCTTGGCCAATTGAAATAAAAGAGGCTTGGATCGTGAAACGAATGATCTAATTTGTGGGTGTAGTTTGGAATGGGGTGCGAATCCGTCATGTAAAAATGGCACATATAGGAAAGTAATGACCTAACCAGGACTGGGAACTCCTTTGAAGCATTTGCTCATCGGGTCAGAATTCAGTCCTCATTTCATGAGTCTAGATTACACCGTTGGTGAATTTCATAAAATCCATTCTTGAACAGTCAGTGCCTCCAAAAAAGGTCGGCATCTCCTCGATATCTTGTGCCAAACGGTGAGCCCAGTGTGATGTCTTCAGGATATTTATTTTGATTTGAAAATCCAGAAAGGACCATATCCTCGACGTAGTTCCAGACTAGTGTCTCGATTCTGTAAAGAGCCACACGGATCCAGTTTCTTCACCCGCATGAATCAGAAAAGGAAGGAGGAGGATGTATCTTCGTCAGACTCTCTAGTGGTTTATTGGAATATCCAGGCGACTTTGACAATGTCATGCTCTTTGTAATTCATGCCTTACACCATCAGCACTAGGCAATCAAACGCAATTATCCATCACTGCTAGCTTTTGAACAGTTTTAGATGTTAGAGAAGACATGCAAGAGATGCCGGTGATTGTCCATCAGAATGTTGTACCCCACCTGACAAACATTGCAAGGTATATATTCCCAGCCCATTGCTCATCTTTGCTAACGTCGTTTGTATATTCAAGGATCAGGCCTCTCATTTCATTTCCAACTAATATAATGAGCCAAAAACCTGAGAGGTGAAGATAACTTACAATCTTGGGGGGTGCTGGTGACAGCTTCTTTGACTTCTTTGCTGGTCAAGAAATCGAATCCATCCTGGAACCCGACTCAATGATCAGATTTACTTGCTCAACCATGTGGTAATTACTATGACTTTGTACTGTCATAAGCCCCGATCTCGGCATTTCTTATCATGAACACAGTGGCATAACGCATTTGACGGTGGATAATATGAATATGGCTCCAGTATTAGATGCTAAGAAGATCAATACAGACCTCGGTATTTTTTACTCTATGAAAATGAGGATTATGCGTGTTATAGACCGAGTGAGCCGGAGTCGAAGATTACTGGGAAGTCAACCTGACACCATTGCAACGACCTTCAGCAAGGACGCACTTAGGGAGGCTGGACGAACGGAATAGCCAGATGTTCCCTGGGTCATGAAAGTTGGATCATCACCCTCGGCGCCTTGCATTCCTTTCCTTGCTTCTTGCTGATCGAGATCGGCAATCTCCAACATCAAATTCTTGAAGACTTGGTTCATCCTCTTGAGGGTATTTCGTTAACTGGCCATAAAAGTTTTTCATAGGGAGATAAGCTTGCAAGTTCCGACAGTCGAAATTGAGATTCGCATCACCGCATTCGCCACCATAGGTTGTCTTGGTCTGCGTCGGACGATGATTGTGGGGATGTAAGAAGACCCAAAGAACGATTATAAACGAGGCAGTATTTTGGTTTGAAACCTTTGAGAAAATTTCATGGTGTTGGCACTAGTGGTCAAATTGCTCTGATTTCATGTAGTCCATCAGAGAGCTGAGAGATTCGGAGCAGTGGAAGGAGGGATTTCGAGGGCGTCTGAGTTCATGTTCACATTGCCTCTATTGGGAGGGACAGCTGATCGACTTGGGGAGTGGCTGGAAGTGAGAGAAATGAATGTTACCGCGTCTGTTGCTTGGGGTTGCAGGTTTGATTGGATTCATGTAGACATTGAATAGTGATGAAGAGCCCAATTGGAAACATACGAGAGATAAAACATTGTTTGATTGCCGATGAAAACATGCTGCCCCTCAGCCACAGTCCCTCCATCGATGTATTTCACATTTACAGTACACGCTGGTTTCGTTCTGCTTGAAAGGCTAGTCCTCGCTATTTTTTTCAATCCCACATTCGAGCCAGACCTCGTCCTCAGCCCCAGTGCACTATGAGCCATTGCCGATTATCATACGAGGTACAATACCGCCCTCATCACTTGCATCCAGCTCACACCTCAAGCATTCTCTTACAGAACCTCTCGGTATCCTTATCCACCTCCCTTCACTCTCCCGACTGACCTGTTTTCTCCCTGCTTTCCTCTCGCATACGAGGTCTTTCCATCGAATCTCTCTGGCACACTTTTCAACGCACAAAACATACATATTTCATCGAACAAAAAGGCACTATTTTTAAGAATGTCGTCTCACCTTGAATGAAGATAGACTATCCAATACGGGAGGGCCCCTGTCCTCCTCTCCCTTTGCCTCTACCTCCTCCTCCACGCCTCCCACCACGACCCCCCTCACCATGCGGTGCCACAGGTGCAGCAAGCACGCCAGCGCTGTTTGCATCGGGACCTGCGGCAGTCGACGATGCCATTGGAGTCAAAGCATCTTTACTCTTTTCTACGCGCTTCTGTTCGCCTGTGGTAACGCCGACACCACTTAGGGCGGCCTCAAAATGCCTCAAACCTAATCCGAGTCTTCCACGTTTCGTGGGTACAGCAGCATTGGATGTGGCTTCTTCGGGTGCAGGTAGAGCAGAAGGAGCAGCAGTTGTTGTGGGTAATACCCCTTGTTGGACTGCTTCTTTGGAAGCTTTCGCTGCATGTCTGTTGCGACTTGAGCGAATGGACACTGGTGGAGTGGGTTTGACGAGCGGCGACGAAACGGTGTTCCCGACAGCATGGGAGGGATTCAGGCTCAATTTTGTTTGATTCTGTTGAACGGGTTTAGAAGATGACGGTGTGACAGCGGGTTCTTTCTTCGTCTTCTTCACTGTAGCGACTTCCGCCCGAGTTGTTTTTTTCAAAGAGCTGCCCGAAGGATTTGAGACAGTCAATATATCCTTGTAGTGGGGATGATTTCGGATAATAGCATTTGCATCTCGTCGAGCGATCTTCTCCGCTTTAAGCGCTTCAAGAAGAGGCGTCATCTTGGGAGGGGAAGGAGGCCGAGTGGAAGCGACTTAAGCTCATCATTAGTGTTTTTTTTAAGAAGTACAGGGGGGGATAATGGCGACCCACTTAGAGTCTCGAGGGAAAGAGGCTCTGTTGCGGAGGTAGTATTCAGAGACTTGATGAACGAGATATAATCCTCATCTGCAGAAGAGGATTAAGGCGAGTTCCTACTTTTGCAAGGCTATGTACCTTTCTCAATGGTTGCATGACGAGTGTCTAATTTCTTCTTCTCTCCCGGTATCTTCTGATATGGAGCATACTCGACTACAGCATAGTTTTCATTCCCTGGTCCTAATGATCAGATCATAATACACAGGTTTTGGAGCTCGTATTGGCACTCCACCAGCTTTATCAATGAATTTATGGCCATCATATTCACGACCGAATATAGCCACTTGCTCCTGTGTTTTGAAAGCGATGTAGGCACGCGAAGAAATGTTTTCCTTGTTCATTCTGATGTAAGTTATTAGCTTCCCTTCCCTGCCTGACCATGGGAGCATACCGCTTCTTGGGTTTCCCGGGATAGTAGGCCTTCCATGAGACAGAATCATTTGTGACCCAGTTCGAAACACTGTGCCAGAAAATGTCTTCGGGCAAGTTGGATGGTAAGCGACGGACAACGATCTTTAGTCGTTCACCGGGAGACGGTTGTGTTTTCTCCTTGCGATCTCGCTCCTTGGGTTTCTTCACTTTTGATGATTTGGAAGGGGTATGTAGATTGTGATCGGAGGTGAGTGTGGACATATCTCCTAGTTGGAGGGACAAATATATTTTTGCAATTTACATTGGATACCGTCATTAGCAATCACCTTTACCGCCTTTCATCGGAGTTTCAAAGTTTTCAAACGGAGACAGGGGAAAGCTCTTGATGTCAGTGACCTGACAGTGTGGTATCATCTCACGTGATGAGTTGACGTCGTCCTGTCACAGTGTCACACTCTGCCAATATGGCTACATCGCTGGGTTGCACTTTGACACAAGAATTCTCAAGAGACGAACTAGGATAGAAATGATGATTCAAATGCAATTTGTGGTTGTCTTCCTTGAACTTTGCCAAAAAAAAATAAGTTGCCCTTGGCAGACCATACAAGATATGATTGAGATGTGAGACTTTCAACACGAAAAACAATTCAGAGCTGTGGAATTTATTTCCAGAGCTGCTCAATTGATTCTTTTCTTAATTCTTCACACATTTTGTGCAGGATTAGTGCCTTTTGACAAGGCAACCATTTAGTAGTCAAGATGAGGTTCGAACGTCCAACCTGATGCATCTGTGGTGGGACTTTCTGCATTCAGGTCTCATGCCCCAACAGCTCAGCCATCTCGCCGACTGAAAACTTAGGAATTTCCCACCACACAACACCTTTCAAATGACTTGATCTAGTGGCAAACTGGTGCCAAGACCTCATTATGGTCTGAATCAAATTTTGAACGGCAAAGATTTAGCTTCTGAAAGAGAGACGAACATTTCAACGAATCTGTTGTCCAGTGCATAGCTTCCCGGTGCATACACTATCGTTGAGCCGAGTTACGGTACATAACTTACCACCATGGCATACTGATAACTGTTGAGCTATATAATTCAGAGCTGAGCGTCAAGCTAGGAAAAAAGACATGCAAAAGCCTAACCTTCCCATAATAAAGACATGCCGGACACAAGGAGGACAGCATAGTCTTGATGCGAGAATAGAAAACTATTTACGTGAGGTCAAAAAAATGACTTGGTCCTTCAAGGACTGAATTGCTCCAAAGATCAAGAAATAAGTCTTGGCAATTATCGTGGAGTTACGAAAAAGGTTGTCATTATGATACTGAATCGTTTCTTTTTTTTTTTTGAATCAGCAATTTATTACACGGTGCTCGTTCGCAGTCCGTACTGAATCGTTTCTAGCCGTCGAGGAATTTACTGAATAAGCTCAATTGGGAGATAGTCACACGAGCACGTGTGATAGATGTCGAGGAGCTATCTCCACATGACCTGAAACTGACTGTATCACAAAGTACACACTATTTATTGCAGCTCAGAACCACTATAGTCACGCCTGGCCTTGAAATAGAATAACTTCTCTCATGATCTGTTTCTTCTGTCCATCCAGGAACACATGCGCTCGGCTTTGAGACTGAGTATCACTCGCTTTTCACCTGTACCACTTGCTCGCTTATCGACAACAAAACTCACACGAACATCACGGTTTGCTCCTTCCTCTATAACCCAGGTCCGCGCCATGTCTACAGCTACTACTGCACCCGACCCCGTACCATCGCCTCCGCCAATAACATTTCCAAAATCACCGATACCGAAGAACCCGTTGGGTGAAGGCAAGTTCATTCGAACTGCTGCTGCTTTGATTATTGGGTACGTTGACACTTTTTCAACCTTTGAAATCCTGTTAACTTGACTTCAAGTGATGAGATACTTAATGGCAAGACACATGACCGGAATTCGCATGTCTTTGCCCAATATTGTTTTGAACATGGAATCGACTTGTATGTTTGTCCACTCCCGGATTCACTCGGCTGTCCGCTCCACAGTGCTAATGAAGGTATTTCAGAAAACGGATTGAGGTGGTTGCTGATGAAGAAGACGACATGTAAGCACCCCTTGGCTTCTGGGCATGCGATAGGTCCTCATTTACTGCGTAGCCTCGAGGCAAGCAGGCGGCTGACCGAGAAATACGATTTTGTTGTCACCAGTGGTGGGATTGGACCTACACATGATGGCCAGTGTGCCACTCGTCTCTGTGGTCAATCTGACATTATTCATTAGACATCACTTATCAGTCGCTTGGAAAATCCTTCAACCAACCATTGCGGCATCATTCAGAGACAGTTCATCGGTTAACCCAGATGACAAAACACAGACCGTGGGTGCAGCAACAGAATGAAGAACAACGTATGGCTACCCTGCGAATGGCGTTGTTGCCAACAGGAGATATGACTGAGATCCTGTTTGTCGGCGAGGATGTTTGGGTAGTAAGTCTTTCATTCGAGAACCCGAGCCGATATGATGCGATGCTGAACCAAGGAACGGTTTAGCCCGTAGTCCGCTTGAAGAGTAAATTATATGTGCTACCGGGCATCCCCGGATTGTTTCACAAGCTATTGTGGCTACTCACTCCCTACTTGCCATTACCACCCAAGTCTGAGCGCCCACTGAGGATACAAATCTTCACCGAGTGTGTAATTCCTATATCCTGGATCAACAGATAAATGACGTCGTTCCATTGCTTCTATGGGTAGACGCGTTGAGTCATTGATTGCACCATATCTCACAACACTTCAGACACGGCTCAAACCAAATGGTATTCAAGTTGGGTCCTATCCGATCCTTGGCCAAGGCGTCTTTGTGAGTCTCGTGGGACGAGATTTACCAACTCCTGTCTCTGGTGTGTTGGGTTTGAATCCTATAGGATTGCATGATTCCTAATTTCTGTGTCTCTTACATGATTCTGATTTGAGAAGACAACAGTGATAAATCTCCAACGAGAGTCTGGATAGCAGAAGTTGCCAAAGAGGTAGAGCGAGAGGTAGGGGGTAAGATTGTAACTGAGGAAGAAGTTGCGTTAAAGAGGGATAGGAGCTCATCGAGTTTATCTTTATCTGTTGCGAGTGTGATAAAGCCAATGTGTAAATACTGAGTATCTGGTCATAATCTTGTATTTTTTCACTGATTGTATTTGTACCCAGGAAAATCGAGGATTCCTCGATTTTGAAACCATGTGCTTGGTTTTGTCTTAGAGGATCCATGTGCCAATGGTAGCAGGATAGATGGCCAGAACTTCATTTGGTAAATGTTATGACAATGAAAACTACTCTCATGACTGTTTGTCCTGATAACCTATGACACCACTCCAAAGGCATGGTTAAGTAATTATCGTGCTATTGCATACAATGGGTTCCAATGTGTGCTACTTCTCTAAAGGGATCATAATAGACAGTATTGGTGATACTCATTCATGTTCAACTTATAGCATTCAAAAGAAACACAGCGGGCGAAACTGAAAGGTGAGACCGGTTGTATTTCGTGATGATTGGTGCTGTTGCTAAGACTGGACTAGTTTATTCAAGATCGGTTCGTGGTGATGTTTTACATTTTCACTGGTATTTTTTATTTAAAATGTCTAATGATTGTCGCAAGAATATCGATTCTACTTGTCTGCTAGGACGTCACTCCAGACTTACAGTGGCGTAATTAGTTTTACAGAATATCACAATCCCCTAAATCTCCTGGTCTATCCAGATATTCTTACCGGCTTCTCAGCACGATCGTGCACATATGCACTCCATAAAATTTCCCCGCTAACGCAGAATGGTCCAGGATGTAAGTCTATATGCCAGGATTTATCCATGAACGGGATAAGTAACTTGGGCCTCTGAGGATGCATGCACAGCGACACTCTTGGTTAGCAGGAGCTAGATCTAACTTGAAGTTTGTCAAGACCAGGTTACAACAAGTGGGTTTCAGCAAGATTGTACCTAGGTTAATCCTCTCTCCACAATACATCGCCTCTCCCCCACTTCTCCGCCCACATAACACGTTTGTGATATGTCTTCCTGAGTTTCTTAAATTCTCTGATAAATTCATCAATGTCGCTGTTCGTTGCTGGGATATCAGAACCAGAGACAAAAGCCGACGCTAAAGCTTCCGATGCATCATCCTGAGCAGTGATGCTATGCTTCAAACGCAAGAGGAGAAACTGAGGAGTAAAACGCTAATATGACGCTGTGAGCAGATAACTTTGCCGTAAGTGAGTGAGGGTAAAGGAACCTGGTAGGTATCGCGTTGTTCCTTTTCTAACTCCTTCCATCTGGATTCGAGTTTCTTTGCTTCATCAAACAAATCCTTAGTCTCGGAACGGAGGTTATACAGCTGTTGTTGGAGAGCGAGGTTACTCTCTGATAGATCATTAATCTGATTTGATGCTTCCTATGCGATGAAGGAGAGCTCACGAGCGATAGTTTCGTTTGCGAGGCTAAGCTCAGCTTGTGACTTGTAAAGATCCTGAACCCGGCCAACTGAGTGGAAGATGGCTTGGAAATAGGCTGGATCAGCTAGTAAATCTTCGAGGTCTCCACGTCTTGAACACTTGTTTTATTATTCGATTAAATCAGCGATTGAGAGGAGGACCCACGAGAGATGCGCAAGTTCGGGAAACTCAGCCAGTAGGGGAGACGTCATGTCGATAGCAAACTGATCACGCTAACCCTGATTTAGCACAGCCATGTCCATCATCGTCCCAGGCGAAAATGTCGACGTCCAGCACATTAATCTCAAGCTTGGACCTGGTCTGCTGCAGGTCACGTCCAATGAGTCCCCAGGGTCAATAATGATTGCGACAAGAGCTGGACATCTCAATCATTCCGCGAACGGGGCGAGATGGTGGATAGAAAGCAACTCGAGGCGCGTTCGTGATCCTTTTGTTTAGTGTCTGGAGAATCCTTTTGATGACTGGACAGTATGTTCCAGCAGCACAGGAGTCTGTAATCGGTGTCATTTCTCAAAGACAGGGTGAAAGCTACCGAGTAGATATTGGGTCCGCACACATGGCCTCCCTGGACGGGCTGGTGTTTGAAGGTGCAACAAAAAGGAACAAACCCAATCTAAGGGTCAATTACATTTTGTGAGATACAAATTCTGGCCTGACAGATCAATTAGGTCGGATGTCTTGTATACGCCCGTGTGTCCCTGGCGCACAAGGACATGGAACCTGAACTCGAGTGTTTTGACGCGCAGACTCGCAAGGCGGCAGGATTCGGAGAACTCACAGGGGGTTTTGTAGTGAAATGCAGTCTCAAGATGTGTAGAGAGTAAGCTAAATCCTCCATGCTTCTTTTGACCCATATTCCTTATACGCTTTCAGTCTTTTGGATGCAAATCATTTTCTCTTACCCTTGCTTGGTGGCAAATTTCCACTCGACGCAGCCGTCGGTATGAATGGTCGAATCTGGGTCAGTGCAAAACAGCCGAAACAGATAATTGCGATGGCTCGGTGCATAGAAGCAGTGGATCCCGACGGTGGAGACATGGATTTGAAAGGAGTCAAGGCTTTCCTCGATACATTGGATATATAACGCCCAATAGTGAATTCCTGTCCTACAATCAACCTTCCCATCCAACATATGCAGACACACCCATTTGTGATTGCTTCGAACCCCGATCAGCCAGGTCCAACATCGTACAACACCATGGACCTCTGACAGGCTTTACGCTGGGTCCAGAAGTGATCGAATTTTGCACCAATAGGATAGGACTGACTTTCATGGCAGAGACCTCTTGGACGTTCTCGACATTACATATCTAAATTAGTTCCCAGCAAAGAGATGAGAGTATCTAGTCACTTACGATCCGAGAAATTCTGACACACATATACACTTCTCTTCTCATTGTTAATCATCCTCCGTCATTTTCTGCCTCTTGCTCGGCCTTCGTGAGGTACTTGTGTTCACCATCTCTTCTTCACTTTCACCTGTACTCCGCACACTCGTATTTGCCCGCCTCTTTCGTTGATATTCTTTATCTCGCAGCCGTTTTTGTTGGGCACTGACAGTGAGTTCTTGGTTTCGAGTTGCGGGTGGGACGATAACGGTTGTGAGTCCCGGGGTTGGCTGTTTAACATACTCTTCATTGGGACCTTCGTCGTTTTCGCCGATCATTTCCAGGGACTAGTACCTTCAGCCTTGTAGCCACAGAAAGAAAAACGGACTATGCCTACCTTGGCCACAGTCAGGCTACTATTCGAGAATATCCGGTCTTGGTCATTGATTTCATACTTTCGTCTACCGATGGTCTGGTTCTTCAAGTAACCTTCAAACCCATGAATTATATTCCCACCACTGTGCTGGGCAGTTTCACTTAGATATGTAGCCTCGAGATTGTGTATCTGAGCCTCTATCTGTACCTATAGTAACCATATGATTCAGAGAAGATGGGTGAGTGAGGGATGTTCACACACCAGTTGTTTGTCGATAGCGCGTTTTTTGGGTAGTGCGCTGAGAATTTCTTTCTTCAGCGTCTCGTAGCGCAAACGAACCTCTGCCAAGGGCGCAGACTCAGCCATGGAATAACCAAGAACTAAGTTGTTGAGCTTGTACTTATTTGGCCGAGAATCAATGACATTTCCAAATTCATGTTTACAGTGACATTGCACACATGAGTCAGAGAAAAAATATGATCGCAATTTGGGGAAACAAATAATACAAATGAGTGGACCGAGTAAACGTGTTCACACATCGATGCGAGTTCCATTCTGATCCATGCACCATTCAGGTCGCGCACATGGGGGTTCAGTCCCTTCAGGCTCATCTCCGGCGTCCTTGAGCAAGAGAGCAACAACGCCATGAGGTGGCACATTATGTACCGTCATGTTGCGGATAACGGTGCCATTGTCGGTATGAGTCCACAAGTCCTGGATATCTGTCAATGAAAGTGTCAGAGAACAAAATAGAGATGACATACGCGGACAGAGTACTGTCTTCCAGCACGAATCCAAGGGGATTCGGTTAGGCTGAAGAACATGTCGGCGGGGTCATCAAGATCATTGATCTGAAGAGTATGATAAAAGAGCGTCAAGATCTGTAATAAGACATGCGCCATACCAACATGAAGACAGTCCCATTCTTCGTCTCACCACTCCAGTATTCTGCAGGAGTAGTATAGTTGTTTTGCCAGTCGGGCTGTCATAGACTTTAATAAGAGGAACAGTAAGAAGGACAGACACGCACACCGAGGCCCCAGCGGAATGGAGTAATGGAAGGGCCGATGACAGGGTCTTGGTTGATAGCGATGAGCTCATGATTTGTGAGGATATCCAAGGTCTCTTTGGTAGCTTGGGTGAGCTACATATCTAAATCAGCATCCTATAAGCGGGACCATTTTACAACATACGTCGGTACTCTAAAATGAAATGAGATCAAGATAGCAGCGGTCGCCATGTTCATCACTCACAATCACGAGAGGCGACTTCAACAAAGCCCAAGCAGTAAAGTGGGTTTTTGCCTCGTCAATCGTTAAGTCACCATTACCACTATCATGAATGAGACACTGAGTCATCAGATTCACATTAGGATAACATACACTTCCAGCTACAGGAAAAGTAGTCAGTACAAGCACCTAGATGAATACCAGGATCCTTACCAGGTCCATGTCATTATGGCCATAGAAGTCAGCTGCCCAAGAAATGAAAGAGTTCCTGCAAGTTATGTGAGCATCAAATAGATTATTAAAATCAATATACTGCAACATACTGGTGGATAATGCTACGGACAGCATCCCAATGTGGACCAATATCGTCAGTCGTCTATGATAATGAGTATTTTAGCAGTTTTGAGGCAGTTTGAATACGTACTCTCCACGATTGGCCAAACCTCCTTGCCCACAACCAAGGTTGTTCCTGTTGAAGGATGGGCTGTTTAACTCGAGTGGACGTGCTGTCACTGACTTACCCTTCCCCACTGGCAAAGCGAATACAACAAAGGAGGTTTCCCTGTGCGCTGGCTAAATCTGTCGATAGCGTCTGCCATACGTTTGAACTCTATTCAGAAATAAGGTACAAGCACTTTTGGTCAGGAACCAGGGGATTTGATTGCAAAAACGCACTTCCGACCATTCCTTCTTTGATAATATGATCAAAAGGCACTGGAAACAAAGAACAATGAATCGTATACAGAAACCTGAAATTCAGGAAAGAGAGAAGCTCACTTACCAGCACAGTTATCGTACCTGGATAGAAACCCAAATATGTTGATGTTTTTCCTTGGAACAAGGAAGTCAGATACTTACTTCAATAAGTCAAAACCCCAATCTGAAAATAGCTGGATATCTCTAAAGCGAATAAAAGTATTTAGAGGTACAAATCAAATGGAGGCTCCTCGGAGGCTAACCTGTCTTCGTTCCCAAATGAACCAGGGTAGAGTTGACAAGTGAACCAGCCAGAATCACTGTACTAGACATAGTTGAGGATCAACGCTGGAAGATGAGCAATAGACTCACAATCCCTGTTTTGCTTTCGAGAGGTATCATCAGACTATAGCTGCGAGTAATAACAAAACTTACAAGCCCATTTCATGAAGCTGGTCGGTCAAGGATCTCATTCCTGATGGGAAACGTTCTTTGTCTAGCGGTATTTCAGTAAGCAGATCGAGGAAATGTGTGATTTGTATGCACTAGCGACGATATCTCCCTCAGAGTTGCGCGTCTTTTCGGAGTAACAGTCATCAATGTTGATATAGTTATACCCGGCATCCTGGTAACTGATAAGGCGAGACATTTGCCAGAGAGACCGAAGAACTAACTAGGAGTCCCAAGGACTGGATGAGTTTGGCATTGTCAAGAACGATAGTTTCGTTTATTTCACACTAGAGCCATTATTACTGAAGGTTCGGTACAAGGCTCGGAGGACGAACATGATAGGCATTCCAAGCTGCACAACTGATGGTTAGAAGACCGTTTGTGAGGAATGTGATTAAAACGCTCACTATTCCAGCCCATAACTTGAGAGGAATGTCAGTCCCATATCAAATTTGAGAACTGTATGCACTTACAGGGTAACTTCCCAACGCCATTATCAAGAGCCTTAGAGGACTTCGACAATGCTACGACTATCGCAGTGACTGCAGCGAGGCCAATAACGCCTAGAGTCATGATGAGAGCAAAAGGAGTTAGTGTAACCACAAAAGTCCACTTCTTGTCCCTTTCTCTTTGGGTGGATTCTAGTTCGAAGGCCGCATTTATATATATGAACGCTTCTTGCCAAGCCAAAGAGGGTCGCTCTCACCAAGATTCCTAGAATCATCCGAATCCTGCCCAAGAAGTGCTAGTCTCGTAAATGCACAGCTGATCTAAGAGAGCAGAATCATTTACGCGTGTCTTCTTCTTCTGCCGTGCCGTGTGGTTCTGAGCCTACGATTTATGGAGTAAATATACCAACCCCGGAATTCTTCTGACAAAGGTGACTAACGATCATCCCTTCTTTTTGGTGGCTCCTGTGTCTGGGAGGCTGTTTGGCAATGAAAATTAACCGAGGCTTGGACATTGACGCCTGCACGAACCAGAT
>Ga0153938_1000048_pt1 | contig 39031 bp, 51 predicted proteins | sample TSNY022MetaG_FD_104740 | JGI IMG/M metagenome (GOLD analysis project Ga0153938, IMG submission 104740) | Attine ant fungus gardens microbial communities from New Jersey, USA - TSNJ022 MetaG | ecosystem: Host-associated > Fungi > Mycelium > Unclassified | place: USA:New Jersey: Brendan T. Byrne... | reverse complement strand
CCCTTGAGGAAACTGGTACAGGACTAGCAGAATTCGTATTTGACGTGCGATGGCCGAAATGCATAGGTGATTGTGGTTGTGAATCCGTTGCTGGGGAAGGAACATCCGCAATTGAACCTTGTGGGGAGCTGGTACTCGAAAGACTCTGATTGTCACTCCGGCTTGATAGTGAATCACCTCTGAAGCTGTTGGTAGCGGAATTTGGGGTGGGTGAAATAGGTGAAATACCCCCATTCCCTCGTTCAATGTCACGTTTGGAACGAATAATCCCAAGCGTATCGTTCGTTATGAGCCGTGACAGTTGCTCGAGTTTCAGATCAAGAGCTTCCTGTTCTTCTACCCTGCGCTCGGCTTCTTCCTCTTTCAGTGCTGCCTCGTCGTCCTCTGATAGATTGTCCGAGTCTTCAGATAGGGGAGACTGTGGACAGAGGGGCACTGACTGCCGTCTGATATCCTGGACGGTTAGTGTAGAAGACGATGCGGCTTTCCGTGGTCTTTGAGCATTGTTAACAAGTGAACTAAGTCGCACCCGAACATTGCGAGGGGTGAGGTTTGAAGTGGATATCCCTGAACTGGAAACTCCAGTTTGAATAGTCAGTGAGGGCCGCTCGACTTGCGTTGTTGACTCAAATTTCGGATTTGTAGCTATTGCAGGAGAAGGGCTTAAAGCGCCTTGAATGTCCTTGAGACCACGGATATCTTGCTGGAATCTGGCATTAACACGGTAAAGCAAATATGGTAACGGAACTTCAAGATGAGCTGCCAGCCCTTTCCCTATGTGTCCGTGTTATAACACGGTTGACTCAAACGTGAACATGAGACGCACAATCGGCACCCCCACTGTCACTAGAACGCGATTTCTCTATGACTCGCCACAAAATGTCAGCCTTCTCTGATGTCCACTCTATCTGAGGAAAATTACTGGCAAGTAAAAGTGGAAGGTAGTGCTACGCACACGCGGTGGGTCTGGTTCAGCACCTTCGGGCCTATCCCAGGGCAAGCGTACGACAACACGGACAGAGGGTGTATTTGCAGGCATGACGGTCAAGGCCAAGATTGCCAGGGCCGCAAGCCGATCATTCTTCGGATCCCAAAGCTGCTCGTCTCGGTATGGATTCTCCAGGTGACACGGACAAAGACTATGTACAAGAGCTCCGTGAGTTCGTTGCAGAACTCTACCAGCGCCCAGGGTGCGAGGCAATCGCTTCGGAGATAGAGGGTGAGGACGCAAGCAACTCTTGGTATGTTGATATCAGGGTGTTGAAACCCGACATACAATAGTCCTACAGTCGATCTATGACCAGGATGCAGTACGCGTTTGGCATTTAACGTTAGATGGCACCAGAGACAACAAACAGGGGATCATCCGGTATACCTTGACGCTCAAGTGAGCCAATTTTTTTCTGATCATCTGGGCAACTGATGATGAATACAGTCTACCCTCCTACGACGACGTTGCCATTAGATTTTTGGTCTCTCTTCCTGCCACATACCCTGCATCCTCACCACCACAGTTGCAGCTTCTCTCACGATACATTGGTGCCTTCGGAGCCGATGCGGGCCTCTTTGGGTCAATACTCCGTACATTCATCTCTATCAATGGCGTCGAGTTCACACCGGAAACCGTCTGCGTGTTTGACGGTGTACAGAATGCATTGGAACAATGTAATGTATGGTACAAAGAACGGCTGATGGAAGAGAGAACGAAAGATATCATCCGAGGAGAACAGAAAGAAATTCGTGCGGCACAGGTAGAAGAAGCTATCGTCAGCCCCAGCTCAAAGGATCTCCCCGGGCACATGGAACGGGACATCAGATCGCAGAATGAAATGCCGCTTAGAATAAAATTCTTTACCGCCGAACCAATCATCGACAGAAAGAGCACCTTTATTGGACGGGCATGTCGAGTATCTGATCCTTCTGAGGTACGGCTACTTCGCATAACGACAGATTCCGGTTCAAGGCATATCGAATAGGTGCCACAACTTCTTACATATCTGATGTCTGACCGGCGAATAGCCCGGGCTGCTCACCCCATCATCAATGCATGGCGCTGTCAAGTCGGTACAGTACTCCACCAAGGTAAGTACCATGTTTTCCTCACGACATCTGCTGAGGGATATACCGTTAGATAACGATGACGATGGGGAGACAGCTGCGGGAAACCGCCTTGCACATCTGCTACAGATCCTGGTTAGTGTAATCCTGTCGGTCTTGGTGCCAACGCTAACTGTCTTGCAGGAGGTCAATAATGTACTGGTAGTTGTGACACGTTATTTTGGAGGTATCCAACTCGGGGCAGATCGGTTCAAATATATCAACCAAGCTGCACGTAATGCACTTGAACTTGGTGGATTTTTAAATTCCGGAGCTGATAAGAAAAGAAGGCACTGATGTATCCGTAGTGTACAAGAGCAAAGTCAGCCTACCGGCAACTGCGGGCCGCCGGACGTGAGAGAGAGATTGATAATAAGAAAGATTCGCTGCAACGAAGCAGCGATGAGATTATGAAATCGTCGTTTTTGTCTTTGCGGTTGCTATATAGTCGTCCTCTTCCCAGTTCCCCCCAAACTCTCCGCCCCCACATTTTCTTCCGTATGGCCAGCTCTCACCCACAATTCGTATGTTTATCCTTTGTTCGTATACTCTCACTCACCTTGTTCTAGAACAGTTTCCAAGACCCATCTCTCATCAAGTTCCAAGGATATATCAACGGACAATGGGTTAACGCGAAGAGCGGAGAGACAATTAGCGTTACTAGTTTGTCTCTTTCCGCATGCCTATTATCGAGCGCTGAGTCTCTTTTGCAGACCCCGCAACGAACGAGGAGCTAGGAACAGTTCCAGACATGGGTGTAGCAGAAACCAAAGAAGCTATCGAGGCTGCAGCTGCGGCGTTTCCATCCTGGAGCAGGACATCTGTGAAGGTATCTTTGCAAGCTGGTTTCTTTCTGCATACTCCGCGTTGAATCGGGTCAACCATAGCATCGCCACGACATTCTCATCAAGTTCTTCCAACTAATGCATCAGCACCATGAGGACCTTGGTCGTCTTATCGTGGGTCCGCTCTGTTAAATTGCCTGACGTCATTCTGGAGCGCGTATCTATTCCTTCAGACGCTTGAAAATGGCAAGCCTTTGGCAGACGGAAAGGTAGAGTACGACCATTCTTGACTGATTTGTGTGAGATGCGAAGAATTGCTATTTGCAGGGTGAGAATATCTACAGTGCTTCTTTTCTTGAGGTCGGTCATTTGTGCTCAAATTTAGTAATGTGCTCCCTTTGACTTGTATCAAATAGTGGTTTGGTGGGTTTGAAGAGCCGCTTTTACAACTCATAATCTCACACTAGCGTAGCCGAGGAGGCAGTGCGCACATATGGAGGTAAATATTGACTAGTTTCCTTGTTCTGCGCTCTGTTTATCTTCTTATCCCAGAACACATTCCCAGCTCCATCCCCGGTTCAAGGAACGTAGTTGTCAAGCAGCCAATCGGCGTTGTGTGAATTCATATTCCTTCTCACTCATCCCACGGATCATTCATCTTTGGAGCTTAGGTCAATTCTTACCCCATGGAACTTTCCTTCTGCGATGATTACGAGAAAGCTCGGCGCAGCTCTTGCCGCAGGCTGTACTGCTGTCATCAAACCTCCTCCGGAAACACCTTTTTCTTCTTTGGCTCTGGCTGAGGTATGTTATCATCTAATTGCACCTGACCCATTACTGATTGCTTTCATAGCTCAGCCGAAGAGCCGGGGTTCCTGACGGTGTCATCAATATTGTTCCAACGTTTAAATATGTCTCAGAGGTTGGCAAAGAAATGTGCCAGAATAAGATTGTGAAGAAAGTCAGCTTCACTGGATCAACGAATGTTGCCAAATTACTCTATAACCTCTCCTCAACAACTTTGAAGAAGTAAATTTACATTCTTGTTAAGGTTCATCTGAGCGGGAGTTGATATCATCGTCAGGGTGTCTTTGGAAGCTGGGGGAAATGCCCCCTTTATTGTCTTTGACGATGCGAACATTGACGAAGCCATCGAAGGTGAGCTCTCTTAATTAAGATATAGTCCGACCTTAACATGATCTACTAGCTGCTCTCCTTTGTAAATTCCGAAGTAGCGGTCAAACCTGCGTTTGTGCCAACAGGATCTTCGTCCAATCCTCTGTATATGCAGATTTTGCCTCACGTCTTGCCGATCGCGTTACCAAATTTAGAATCGGTAATGGTCTTGAGGAGGGAGTGTAAGTATCCCTGTTTTTTTGCAGTCGTTTCTTTTACTTGATAATTTAAAACAGCACTCATGGTCCCCTTATTCACGCACGTGCAGTTGAGAAAGTAATCCGGCACGTTGAAGACGCCGTGAGCAAGGGTGCTCAAATTCTCGTTGGTGGCAGGCACGTTCCCAATACATCCTTTTTCCACCCCACCGTCCTCTCCGACGTGCCCAGCGAAGCCGCTCTCAACAATGAAGAAACTTTTGGTCCAATTGCAGCACTTACTAGATTTGAGACTGAAGAAGAGGTCATTAAATTGGCCAACAGCACCGATGTTGGGCTCGCTGGGTATCTCTTCTCGAGAGACGTTGGTAGAGTGTGGAGGGTTGCTGAGAGACTTGAGGTTGGTATGGTTGGGACGAACGTTGGTGTTTTTTCGCAGGCCGCCATCCCATTTGGCGGTGTCAAAGAAAGCGGTCTTGGTAGGGAGGGTTCACATGGCATCGAGGAATACATGAACACCAAGCTGATTGTGTTTGGCGGCATTGGAGCGTAATGATCACCTGTTTGATATATACCAACCATTGTGTATTCTGGGAGCATCCAGAAGAATGCCGTTGTACTTTTTAGGATTGACAGTGCCTTGAATGAATACAGACAACTCTACAATACAAGGAATAGTTCAATCAGTGAAATCACTACCGTGATGTTGTTTGGCTCCAGGCAGCATGCCAATGGCGAGACATTCCGGATTCAGCATTTCTATTCCGCAAGCTACCCAGACAGATATCTGTAATGGTATTGATCCGCATCTCAGGATCCCCTCCGAGACTACCAATTATAAATCCCCAGATCCCCAGAACTGTATGTCAGAGTTTACCAGAACATAGGTCAATATTCCTTTTTTGGTTCAGTTCAGTAATAATGTGGGGACTAGTAATATTTTAGGCAGTGACCTGCCACTCGACGTATGCATGCAGTCTCTCTTCTACAGTTCCTCAGATCAAGTTCTCAAAGCCGTCTAAGATCTTTTATGCATGACTGTGGGCTAATGAACATGCAGCTTTGAGATTTGGGAGCTCACCAAGAATGCCTTTTGAGGGTGCCACTGGGATGGTTGTCAAAAGATGGATGACATCCCTTTGATGAGTCACTTTCATTGTCTCAAGTCTGATAAAATTGATACAAGCATGATATAGTCAGTGACATGGCTATATCCACATCCCGTATTCCGAAGTGAACTCATTGTCATTGCTATAGATACTCGAAGAGACATGCTTACTGAATTACACATCTGGAGTTCCACAATAATCAGTTCTATCATTAGGACACTCTTTGGCACATGCTCAGTACAATCAGAAGCTGATGCATATGGTTCTTGAAATTTCCCAAAAAATTCTGTGTACTATTCTTACATATAACTATATCAAAGTATACAAATCGAGGTATATACTGATGACGTACCACACTAGCAATCTTTCTCTACTCGTATTTCTGTTATTCACACTCTGAATCATATATCGCTGAGATCCCAACTTTGGTAATTTCAGATAAATTATATGTTAGTGGGCGTATGGAGCAGAGTGGGTTAGGTAGCAGAATTGCAGTATTGGTTTTCCTGATAGTGAGACGATATGTAGAAAAGCCAGATGATCAGGCTCGAGAGGCTTGATTACGCCTGTCATCTTTTCTTTTGCCTTTCCTTGGCGTACGAGGAGTAGCCAAAGGATCGGAAGTCGCAGTACTCGATGCAGAGGGTTTGTCTTGAGGCTCTGATATCGCCTTGGCAGCAGGACTTGTCGCCGTCACGGGGCCAGCAAAAGGCTTGGTTGCAGGTGCACCTGATACAGCAGATCTTGACTGCTTCTTTGAAGAGTGATGTAAAAAATTAATGAGGATGGAGCCAATGCCACCAGTGATGATAAGGAGGATCCAACGAGGGACAAGAATCATGGTGTCGTATAACTTTTTGAGATAGGTAGCAAAAATATGCATGATCCATTCACTAGGGAAAGCGTCAGAAACAAAGGAGTGTCACATGGTAGAGTGAGTATACCGGTCGCCGCCGGGGGCATATCGTGATTCCCATACAGGAGTCTTTTTCCAACCTTCGTTCAGAAGGAATTCACGGAGTGCATGGTCACGCAGGTATAATTGATGGGGTCTGTAGAAATGCAGATTATTCCCGCGATCCGTAATGACGACGAGGTAGGGTGCCCTAGGATGATCAGTTTGTGAGCCAATACGCTGTTGTTGTGGAGACATACGCACTGCCAGACATTCCATTTTGTTGTGAGGTAGGTGACATTTAAGTAGTCAATACGGCCCCAGCGGACATTTGGTAGGTCGTTCTCATGGAGGGTCTCGTTATAAGCAGAGTCAAATACTTGGTCCATGTACTTCGAGATACCATCCTGTTGAGCAGCAGTCACAGAACTAACCGTGCGTAAGCCACTTCTGGGAACACATTAAGCTAAGAATCTATACATGATTACTATCCAAACACGATCCTTTGCTTGTTCTTCTGTGAGTGGTTCACGAACCACGAGCTCTTGGAAATTGTCGTCCGTGATAAACGTAATCCGCTCGTCCCAGAGACGTGCTTTGGTCAGTGAGACACGCTCTGTAATATTCACACCCAAGTGTTCCAAAAGCGAGGCCACAGGTGACCATGTGAGAAGAGTATGGACACTGAACAGTTCTGAAAGGCCTGAAGATGGAGAAGAGGTGCCTGACTGAGGAGTATAGACTGGTGCTGGAGCGTCCTGAGTGATGGATGCTGGCTGGCCAGGCTGCCAGCCTTGTGACAAATATTGGGCAGAGGTAAGGGGAGCGATGGCAAGGAAAGGGAGAAGGTGCATGGTAGCCAGAGATGAAACAGGTAGTGTGACTGTATTTATCTTCATCCTGCCACTTGGCTGTAAGTCCAATGTTATCTCTCTCCTATATCCTGCCCTTCCTTTGCCATGCTCTTGCAGCTCTTGCAGCATCAGAAAATAGTAAGTTGGCCATTGGTCCACTACGTGTATATCATATTATTGATATTTCATGTCAAGTACCTTCCGCAGCGTCCTTCTATGTGCCGTCAATACCAGGCATCCACCAGGACCCAGATCGACCACTGACCCTATATGCCGGCCATCTCTCCTCAGAGTACAATCTTAAGCTACTGAATTCAGATGAAGTCACTCCACATCTTTTCTTTGTTCTTGTCAAAAACCGGCGCACAGCAGACAAGGAACGAATTGTCTTCTGGCTTAATGCAAGTCCCCCCTGGTTGGAGCATCTCTAACCTTACCTTATTGACCTCCTTAGGGAGGACCTGGGTGCTCATCATTCGATGGTCTTATGATGGAGGTTGGTCCGTGGCGAACTGATGGAAAGGGCGGATTTCAGGTCCAAGAAGGCGGATGGGAAGAGTATACCACGATGGTGTTTGGTCCGCCCTCTATCCTCCTTTTCAAACGTATAACTCATGTCTTGATGCAGTCGACCAGCCTGCAGGCACAGGGTTCTCTTACACGAGCACAGAGCGCTACGTCCATTCCATGGACGAGGTGATTATTTCCTGTCCTTGTGTTGCTCTGCCGTCTCTCATCTTGTGTACTTTAGGCACAGAAACAGTTCCTCCAATTCCTCCGGCAGTTCTATAGCGTGTTTCCGGAGTACAAACGGATGGATGTGGGCATAAAATCTGGACTATCGATTAAATGAATATATTAACTCTCCACAGACCTATTTTGCTGGCGAAAGTTTCGCTGGGCAGTGGATACCTTACTTTGGTGTGTTGCCCTCTTTTTATCAAAGCACAGCTCCATTCTTACCTTTCGACACAGCTGATGCTGTACTATCCTCTAACCTCAATGTCCCTCTGAAAGGGATCGCTATTGGTAATGGCTGGATAGACCCCAAAAAGCAATACCCGTCCTACCTTGATTACTCAGTCAAGATGGGCATCTTTCAGGAAAACTCAGCGGTACGTTGCGCATTGCTATTGGCTGTCACTGCCCATTGCAACATTAGATCATTTTTTGTTTCATCCATATTGATAAAAAATAATAGCCTTGGAAGGAAGCCAAAAAAGCCACAGACAAATGTGTAGAGGCGATTGCGAAGGATCCTGATCTAATGGCGATTGATAAGTGCCAGGGTCTGCTTCTGGACGTCACAAAGGTCAGAGCGAGAAAGTGAGTTTATCGGAATCCGGTTACTTCTTGTTTTCCTTTTAACCGTATGGTGTTATAGGCTACATGGAAAAGATATGTGTGTCAATATCTATGATGTGCGATTAGACGACGTGAGTCCCGCATGTGGTATGAACTGGCCACCAGAAATCCATAACATTACAAATTACCTTGGTGTATGTCGTTTTTCGGTGTGTCTCAAAAATTGCTAACATTTTGTGATGAAGCGAGAAGATGTGAAGTTCGCTGTTCATGCGACTGCTCGCCCAGGTAGTTGGGTTGAATGCCGAGGGGACGTCCATCATGCTTTTCAGGAGGCTAAAATGCGGTCTTCAGTTACAGTCCTACCACGAGTGCTTGAGAAGATACCAGCTTTATTATTTGCTGGAGATCAGGACATCATTTGCAATTACATGGGACTAGAGGCCATGATCAAGGATATGACCTGGAATGGTGGCACTGGATTTGGTGTACGTTGATTACACTTCATTAGTCCTTGCTGCTGCTTATATCAAGACATAGACTGTGCAAACACAATCATGGAGTGTCAATGCTTCACCCGCAGGTACATGGGTTGAGTCCCGAAACCTCACCTATGTCAAGGTGAGTTTTTATCTAGCCATATCTGTGCACAAGGTCATTTCCGATCTTTTTCTCCTAGATTTTCAACGCCTCACATATGGCGCCATTTGATTCCCCACATGCAACCCACGACATGATGCTCCGATTCATGAAAGTCAATTTCTCGTCTATCATTGACGGATCAGCAAGGATACCTAGTAGTATCGGGTCACAATCAAAACCAGTTCTCATTGACAAAGAACAAGCAGAGCCTACTACGCCTATCACTCTGCCTTCAAAGACACCAGAACAGAATAAAGCCATGTGGGAAGGTGCGTCAACGTCTTCTGTTTCAGCTGATCTTATTAAATGGTATCTTGAACGCCAGCATACTACAATGCGGGATCCGCAGCTCTTGTCCTACTCCTCGTGTTCCTCGTCATTGGAACATACATCTGGTGCCGAATGCGCCGCAGGCGCGTACAGTTATCGTCAGATGGCACAGGAGAAAATGACGAGGAGAGTATACCACTTCATGTATCTGAGATGAATGGGCATGGACGGAGGAGTGATGAAGAGGAAAATGAAGATGTAATGAAGCCAGGGAAAGGGAAAGAGAAGGCTGTCGTTTTCGATGTTGGAAGCGACGACGAAGATGGAGAGGAATATAGACACAGAACATAGAGCTGCATGCTGTTAGCCCCAAGATCTAGCACTTGTGCGTGTATGTAATAATACTATGAAGATCTAATTGGAAAGATTCAGGTTCTCATATCTCAGTGGTAGAAAAAAACATCCACAAGGTAGATCATATCAACAAGTGGAGGAAGAGATATGGCGCAACACCACTACAACAAAGCAAACGTGCAATCTTGACGTACCGGGTCATGCATAGAGGGCTAAGAACAGGGAAATAAGATTCCAGGGCAATTGAGAAAACAACGGGCTTAGAAACCATGACCACATCAGAGAATGCGAGATTCCAGGATAAAGGAGTCGTGGACATCGAAAAAAAGTTAAGCCTATGTAACAAAACAACAGGGAGAGAAGACACAAAAGGCAAAGAAAGACAACTGAGAGAGCAAGGAGGATTATTTGGGGTTTTCAGATATATCGACCGAGCTCACTACTACTATCACCATTTCGTCGCGGTGGTATCTTAGAAAACAAAATCTAAGACCTTGCGCGGTAACATCCAAACTGTGCAGCCAGTTCATGTATTACCAAGTCAACGAAGATAGGCATAGTCGTACTGACTTAGAAACATATTCAAACATAATTACAAGTAGCTAAACAATTGTTTTCGTCATGGTTTCACCCAACCGTCAAAGCCCACTAGTGGCATGTACGGAAGGTACAGGAATATGACGACACACCCACAAGCTCCACCAGTGCCCAGCCAATCTACATACAAGCCCCCCAGAAGAGAACGATGCCGAAGGACCTTGATAGGCATTAGCAAAATGTGCAGATCGCTCCATCTCGTGAACGTCGGAATTAACCAACGCCTCGCTCCGCCAACCAGAAAGTTTAACGTCACTTTGGAGATCCATATAGACCTCCAAATGTCCTAAACAACACCACAAAGTGGCATTGAGAGCTAACGCTTCGAAAGGTTGGGTTCGGACACTTGAGGAAAAAAAACGCGAGAGATGCCCTTTATGACGCTTGTCGGAGTTTCAAAATTTTTGTGTATCACATGATGAAAAAAACTTTTCCCATAGGTGTAATACAGAAAATCGCATGATTGTTCTTAAGGTCTTAGAAGTAGTCCATGAATAACGAATTTGTTTACCCCTATGACTGGCTTTTCTCGGTAGCTCGTGTGTCATGATCAATAATTTTCAAACAGGTGATGTTTGTCTAAACCTGGGTCTTTGATTACTTAATCACATCTATATAAATCAATCTAAATAAAAACCGTACAATTCCTTGTCTATCATGGTAAGATTTCTCTCTATATGTGATTATTTATTCATTAGTATACAGCCTCTACATACCCAACCGAAAATATATCTTCTTCAAGTCAAGACTCACAAACTTAGTATTCACTTAACACTTCCACCAACAGCAACTCTCGCAAAACTCAAGCAAGAAGTCTACGACGCACTTACTTCTAGTGTTGTGAAACCTGTAACGCGTTTCAAAGATTCAAATAGTATGGACGAGGACATTGATGAGCCCAGTCGATATATGGATACAGGATTGCCAGCAACCGAGGCAGACGTTGTTCCGCATGTAATGAGCTCGGAAGACTTCGAATTATGCAAGTCGATAAAGGAGAAAGGAAGAATGACTGGCGAGCTTCGTGTCATTGATGCCGATGGGACTGAGCTAAAACTAAGCGGCTTGTCTGGGTGGGAGGTTCTTTTTATACAGTTCAGGGATAAGAAATCCGGTGAGTTGACTATCCTTTCATTCACAAGGCGTTCCCGGTCATCATTGACCTTCTTGTTTTCCATTGTATATCCGTCCAACGATATTGCACATTTTTCAACATATAGGCCTTCTTATGCCTGCTCAATTCACATTGCCGCCTATTGACGACGACGAAGAGGACGCTGTCGCGTCCCAGCGGCCATCAGTTAGTGGAGGCACCTCAAGTGTAAGCTTAGGCAAGCGCAAAGCTCGCGAATAAAATTGAGTGAAGTATAGTACACCTGATGTCTATCATCGTCGGATGCTCATCGGATTTCAGGATTTTTGCAATTTTCGCCAACCTTGAGGTGTCAACGGTAACAATGCAGCTGAAATACGTCGGCCTTCTTCTATTAGGAGATTGTATGTCGAACAAGCATTTCGCTGTGGATTCCGTGAGTCTAAGCGTTGAATAATTAGAACTAGATTACCGTATCCATGACGTCAAGCTGGATCCCCAGGCTGGTCAAATACGAACGTATGGCTGAAGGTGGCTGGACTAGCATTTTTCCTGTACCGAAAAGCAGAATTTCTGCGAAGAGTGAAGGTCAATGACAATCATACATGTATGAAATATGTTGATACCTGGCCGAGGTATTGTCGACTCAAAGAATTCAAAACGCTCAGTCTCCCAACCCTCCCACAATTTCCGCGGAACATCCCAGAGGAAAACACTTCCATCATGTAGTATGCATGAGGAAGACAACAACAATCCATCCCCCAGCATGATGCCGTTCTCTGTGACAGAACTAACTTGCACTGGGGGGGGTATTTCATCTGCAAGGAGATTTGTGAAGGAACGGTCCTGCCGAACCGATGACGTTCTTATTCCTCTCAATAAATTAATTTTGTGCAATATACAAATAGTATGCCCAGGACGAGACTTGGCAAATGTTCGGGACAGGAGCCGGACGGACATGACGGAAGTCGTTGAGCGAGGTGCCCAAAATAGAACTAGATTTTACACCCACGTGACCCAAAAAATAAATTAGAGGCTTCTGTATTTGACAAAACATCATGGCCCCTACTGCGGTCATAAATGAACCTTTCTTGCTTTCAAATTACTCTGTCACACAAAATTCTTCAAAATCGAGATCAGGGTCAGAAAACCGACTGCAACAAGCAAGTGTTTGTGCAAGTTATCAAAAACCAAGCGCTAGCTCGGACGGGTTTGTGAGTGTTGCTGCCCAATCGGATGGGATTCATGTAGTGGACGTATGTGAAGTCCTGCCTTTCTGATATCTCTCTTCGTCGACGTTGAACTGAGTCGAAAGATTGCTACTCTTCATCCAATTATTTCACATACACTCGGTCCTTCTACTTCGTTTGCTTGCGCGCCTTTGAATTTACCCTCAAAATCAATCCATACTACCTTCGCCGTGATCTCGTCATCCTCAGACCTCGATTCTGCGCATCGAGGAAAGACTATCTGGAAATGGAGCGATGATCCTTCCCGTCTGTTGGCTGAAGGTTCTTCCTCGACTTCAAGAAGCCAACATCAAGCTGTTGAGGTGAGTTGGACTATGAATCTCTGGCTCCCGAAAGAATGCCCAGTAATCACAGGAGAACAGGTTCCACATCTTGTTGCTGGACTGTATGACTGTGAAGGTCTTCCGGATCAGATCCTTGCTATTTCGCCAACAGGAGACATCTCTTTACTGACGACGGATTTGGAATTGAAGACAACGCACTCAGCTTTCCAAGAGGAGAAAAACGAGTGCATTGTTCTTTTTGCCTGTACTTTCTCCTGGACAGTGTGTTCTTTCCTTGCGTCGCCATCTGAGGGGGCGGTCGTTGTTTTACTCCGAAAACGCGGTGCTTCAATTCACATCGAGGTTTATCGCGTTGACACCAAAGATTCGATTGAATGTGTGCTTGCGCATGGAGTACCACTTGACGATACAGTATGCTTCTTTCTAATGACTAAGCGCAATCTTGACACCGTCTAGGAAATTGTTGCAGCTTCGTTCAGCAATTCAGGAATTTTGAACACCATTTGTATGGAAACGTCCCTCTATGCCACAATACAATTCTCATTCTCAGATAGCGTCTACGGGTTCATGGCATACATTTTCGCTCACCCCTTCTTCTATCAGCACTATCTCCTCGCCGCTGCATCTCCGCAATCTACTGTTCATTTCTTCCCCATCCCGAGCCTCATCCATCAAAAAGACTCAGTCTCAGAAAAAAGCACCGTCACCAACCAACACACCTTCCCTGCTTGCGCTAACTTCCTCACATGTTCTTCTTGCTTCCCGGACTCTCCAAAACGAAATCGCACTTCTTTTGTGGGACACACAATATTCTAGTCTCCTTGCTTCTCATATCCTTCCACTTTCATTGTCCCTCGCAACACAGAACTCTCCTATCACTGTCTCTCTAGTCTCCTCTGGTACAGGGGTGACGCATGCAGGGCACCACCAAGCCATCCTTGTGCTATCCCAGTCGACATCTGTTGCAGATGGGAAAACACCAAAAAAATCCAGCATCTATGTCGTGCCATACAGCGTCCCTGCCAGGTCAACAATTGCAAATGCCATAGGTCATGTCAGTGCAAGTACGAGGTGGCTTGCAGGAGTTGAGAATGGAGGAAAAGGCAAGAGTGCTGCACCACAGGATACTGCTAAGGCAAAAATGATCATGGACATACGGGCTGCTGTTGAACAGAACAGAGCACAGGCTGCGAAGGCTTTGTTCGAGGAATGGGAAGAGAAAGAGCGAGAAAGGCTAGCAAATGATTCGGAGGTCAGTATTGACCAATATCAAGAACACTGGTTGACTCCTGCTATCAATAGGTCATATTTGATTATAATTTCGTTAGAGATATTATGGAAGCCATTATTCAACCCGAAAAACCCCCCGATCCGCTGTACTCATTTGATCTTGTTCGGCATGTGATCGAGTTAGGTGTGGTGCGTAGCTCAATGCTTAACGGCGGAATTTTGTCTCCTTTACGCTTGAGAAATGACTGGGTATGTTCGTTCGAAAACCAAGGTCTCCTGCTTTCACCAGAACTCTGTCCCTTTCAGCCATCAATAGATCTCGCTCTTCGACACGTCCCTGACCTCTCAGAAAATGAACTCATTGAAACCCTGGGTACTGTCGTCAACTCCAATCCAATCCAACCTGTGACAATCGACCCAAACGCGATGCAGGTCGACTCAATGTCATCAACATTAGATCAGGCTCCTTCACTTTCAGGATATCTTGCATCAATGCTCAAACATAGACAATTTACAAGCTCCCAGCTCACCATCGCTTTTCGCTGTTACCTGCGGTCAGCGGAGGCTGTAACTCCGATAACACACCTTTTGTACGCTTGGTTCAAACACATACAAGCACAAGAAGTGAAACTGGTGCCCAGCAAGCACGACACCGAGAAAAAACATGGAGTGTTTGTTGTCAAGAAGGACATAGCAAGGCCAAAAACGGTGGATCATCTACCAACCATGACTCAGGTAGCGATCTCATCTTTTTAACTTGACTGCTTCCTCATAGTCCACAGATCTTGGACTTCCTCCAGTCACTCCTGGATGCTTCATTCCTTGTGTTGATCCAGCATCCGCCTGCACACAAGTTGCTCAAAAATCTCAAAGCGAACATTGAATCTGAAATCCTGGGAATGTCTTGTACAGAGCAACTTCGAGGATTTGTTGAAGGCTTCGCAAAAGTTCATGCGACGACTCTCAGGAAAGCTGAAATGGGCAAGGTTGGAAATGTTGCTGATGAGGGCTCGAAGAAGGATCGGAGGCAATGTAGGCAAGAGGCACGTGAACAGGTTGGAATGGCGATTGGAGTATATCAGCTGGAGGAGCTTGTGTTATAAGAAAGTTTTCCTTACTCAAAGTCTAAATCGGCCTCTCCTACATTCATAACGCACTGATTGCACTCAGCATTGTAATCTTACCAAGTAACCATAGATGCCAACTTTCGAGGTAGCAGTTCTTACAGGTCTGTTTTTGAATACAAGCTATCGATGGCTACGCTTTGGTGATTCTGATCCTTGCCAGTCAGCGATACGGCCTCAAAAGATGCATCTGCAGATCTGTCGGGCCCAACTATCATCGATATCCTCAAAATGCGCGATAGCTATCGACTTGCAAGCAAGGATGGGGTCCAGGACAAGTTTTACAAGATCGTGCCTGATGACGTCAATCAGATTCAGAGCGTTGTGAAGAACTGGGTCGATGGTGAAGATTATGTAGATTGGGTGATCACGACCGGCGGAACTGGGTTTGGTGTAAGAGATTTGACTCCTGAAGCACGTTTCTAGCAAAGTCAACTTGAGGGTTTCTAATGATATTCACCATATAGGCCATAAAGCCTTTGCTCGATCGAGAAGCTCCGGGACTTGTTCATCTTGCACTCTCGTCATCACTTCAACACACTCCACTGGCTGCTCTCTCTAGACCGATTGCAGGTACAAGGAAGAATACGCTCATAATTACACTCCCTGGTAGTGTGAAGGCTGTCAGGGAGATCCTTGCGACACTCTTCACTCAGGATATCGTTGGCCATGCTCTGGAACTTATCAAAGGGGGTACTGGAAGTAATCGTCATGCGAAATTGACAGACTCTCTAGGTCAGCCCAAACATAGTCATCACCAGCATCATCACCAGCACCATCACCACAGTACCCATAGCCACCAAATTCCTAAACCTAAGTCTAATGATCCCTCTGCTCCTGGTAAGTGTCAGTCTGAAATTTCAGACAGACTAGGTGTTAAAAACACATACTTCATACTTGTAGTTTCAGCGAGGAGTCGTCATTCACCCTATCCCTTAATCTCCTTTGAGGGCGCCATTGAATTGATTGACCAGAACATTAAGCCTCCTGAAATACACAAGATCACAGTATGTATTTTTTTGATCTTGTCACGATTGATCATCTCTCTCAAAGCATACAGGTCAATCCTGATCTTCGTAATCATATTCTCGCTGAGGACGTTTATGCTTCCCAAGATGTCCCTCTGAGAGCTACTACAAGCGTAGATGGTTATGTTTTGCGCTGTGAGTTTACAATAGCATTCTTGTGAGCGGAGATTTTATTATTGATTGTTATTAGCAACGGATCCTCCTGCGGTCTACAAGGTTGTTAGCTCGAGAAATCACCCGATTGACCAACCGCTTCCGACAGGTTGCATCTACCGTATCAACACCGGTGGCCCACTACCTAACGGTGCCAACACCGTTATCATGGTTGAAGATACAAAATTGGTGTCTAGTTTCGATGCCACTGATGGAGACCTCGAAGGCGAAGAACAAGAGGTTGAGATCCTCACCCAACTGCCTCCCTCAGAAAATGTCAGGGCCCCTGGGTCAGATGTACACAAAGGCGACTTAGTAATGCAAAAAGGAGAGCGCATATGCGGAAATGGTGGTGAAATTGGCACCCTGGCATTCGTGGGACGCAAAGAGGTATCTGTGTACAAGAAGCCAATCGTCGGTATTCTAAGTACAGGGAATGAGATAGTTGATCTGCATAGTCCGGTATCGGGGAGACAAGAGGATGAGTGGGGAGGTATTTTTGATACCAACAGACCTTCACTTCAAGCCGCAGTGGAAAGTTTGGGGTACACAGTAGTTGACCTGGGGATTATATCCGACACGTATGTGGTGAAGCGGATTTTGCATACCGAGCTAACTATAATGATATTGGCAGTGTTGATGCACATGTCGATGCTATACGTAAAGGGATCGAAAGTGCTGATATCTTGATAACGACAGGTGGGACTTCCATGGGACCCACAGATCTGCTGAAACCTGTCATCGAGAGACAATTAAATGGAACCATACATTTCGGTAGAGTTACCATCAAACCGGGGAAGCCAACAACATTTGCGACTATCCCAGTGGCAGGAACTGAAAAACCACTGTTTGCACTTCCTGGAAACCCAGCCTCGGCTCTTGTCACATTCCACATCTTCGTACTCCCTGCTCTTCGAAAATTAGCTGGCTGGCCTTCAGATCTGTGTCAGCTGCCGAGAGTCATGGCAGAGGTAGGTAGTCAGCTCGATACATTTCTCATCGCCATTGACACGGAACCCTAGTTGAAATCCTGCATGTCTTTAGATCCCCGAACTGAATTCCACCGCGTGATAATCAGAACTGAACAAGATGGATTGAAGGCATATTCGACGGGCAGTCAGCGATCTAGTCGCATTGCAAGTTTGAACGGTGCAAATGGCTTTGCCGTCTTGCATCCCAAAATAGCCAGTGGACCATCAACGTTGGAGATTGGGACGAAAATAGAAGTGGTGGTAATCGGGGAGATTCAACATGCTCTACAATCATAGTTTCCTCCTGGTAGTTTTAGCCTCCTGCGGCCCTTAAAATGAGAAGCATGGATAAACTAGTGATTTATATGGCTTACCAAGAGCATTATTTCTTCTTCTAATACCCGAACATCAGTTTCGAGGCGTTCTCGTTGTTTTTTAAGAAGCTGCAGACGGCGGGCCTCCATTTTTTGAGAGGCTGTTACGTTTTGGTTTGGTTGCGTATGTGCATTCTCCAGCTTTTGGCGATGTTGATCAATCTCCTCAACGAAGTGTCATCACAAAGTTACCTTGGATTTTAGGAGGGCTTCCTTCTTCTCGAGTGTCCTTAGCCCATCCTCAGCCCGCTCGATGAGTTCAACGATAGTTGGTTCAACTTCATCGGCAAGGTCAGCCTTATATTTCCTGATGGTGTCTTCGTTGACAAGTAAGAAAACCTGAAAAAGTGGTCAATAGAGCACTAGATCAACCAAGATCCTCCGACGTGCTCTTTCGTTTTTCAGGACTTTCATAATTCTTGGGTGGTCTCGGGTGCCATTTCTCAGGAGTTTTTGGGCCTCACGCATCTAGGTATCTGAGTTAGAGCTGTTGTCAGAGCTCGAAGTGAAGGTATTCCACACCTCTTCGCAGCAATCTTCTATGGCTGCCACGCATTCTTCCAAGTCAGGAGGGCATTGTGCCACTGGATCAGCCCTGTGTATGGACGGTCCTGAAGTGAAAATGGACTCTCGAGCTTTGAGGTTGGCTCTTGACAGACGAGACATGGTGAACGGAAGACACCTTAGTTGATTGATGATCACTACAATAAAATAAAATCCCACTGGGAAAACTCCGGCGAGTGAAATTCCCACTATTTCCCGAAACGGACGACGCGACCTAGAGAAACCTCTTTCCGTATAACTCCTGTGTTAACCATGAACACCTTCCAACCTGGAGCACGGTCTAGCAAGGAATATGTAGATCCCACTCCTATGCCTGAAGACATCCCCAAGGTTGCTGAACTCGGCGTTACAAGTGCACCCCTCAAGAGCGCTGCCTTCTTCATTGGTGCTTATTGCAAGGAGTTCAATGGTATGTAATGACTTGTCCTCGCCCTGCATGGCTGTATGGTCGCATTCATCTCATATAGAGGACTTTATGCTCTGTAAGAATGAGAATCGTGATCCGGCACATTGTCTCAAGGAAGGACGAAGAGTCACGAGATGTGCGACCGATCTGTGAGTGCTTCACAAAACATAGCAGGACCACCAAGGTTGACCTATTGTAATCAGGATTAACAAGATGAGGGAAAACTGCTTGCAGCAATTTGAGGCTCACTGGAACTGTCTGGAACGGAATAACCAGGTAAAACTATGGCTATGATATTCCTTGCAGTACGTTCAAAAGCTTGCATAGGAATATTATCACTGCCGTAAGCCAGAGCGGGCTCTGAATGCTTGTGCGTTTGAAAAGCTCGTATGTCCTTTCAGGTTCCACGTAGCCCCAAGCTGAACAGGCTCCTTTGGCAGGGTCTTACAAAGACCATTCCCGGTTCACCAGCTGGCCAGAAACCCATCCACGAAGTAGAGAGCCCAGTCTTCCGGTCTACACAGAAATAGATCACAGTAATTATTGCCAAAGTTTCTATCATTTACCATTGGTAGCGCAGAACATTGTGATTTCTGTATAAGTTTGGGTCAGCCTGAACAATCCCTCGGATTGTATCTGAAGAGCTCAAGAATCGTAAGAGGATTGAAAAGATATGCCTTGTTTCGATAGTGACAATGTCAGCACAACTAGATGATTTTCGTAAATGTTCTTCTTTCGCACTCTTCGACTTCCTCTTCGTAATAGCCTACCCTACAGCCTTTTCTCTCGGTATCTAACGTCCTCGACGAGTCCACAGCATTCTATTTATGTTTCTAAATCTACGAATCCATATTTCAACTTGACTTTCGAAGACTGGTCGGTCTGGATAACATTTACTTATAGGCTCTAGATGATAACCAGGAATCAACAGGCTATTTCGACATAAGAACCCGAATGAACCTCTACTACTTATATACCGTGATGACCCGTGTGTAGTCATCGGAAGAAATCAAAATCCATGGAAGGAAATCAATTTCGATGCCCTCAGAACGCGTCCCGGTGCCCCATTCATCCGGAGACGAAGCGGCGGAGGAACAGTCTATCATGTATGGTCTTGCACCTTAGATTCCAAAAATCATTCGTGGTTTAGAGATAGCTGTGTTCCCTAGGACCTAGGAAACACCAACTTTTCAATACATCTTCCTCGGCAGTCCTTCAATCGACATGTCACCGCGCAGATCGTGTTTCGCGCGGTGCGCTCCATGGGAGTCGATGCCTGTATGAATGAACGGAATGATATTTGTATAGGAAAGGACAAGATGAGTCCCCTCATGTCTTAGGTCTCTTCTAAGGCCTGACCTTCATATTTGTCCTCACATTTCAGGATCTGCATACAAAATCGTTAACACGCGAGCATATCACCATGGGACAATGCTCATCTCTACACATCTGAATGACTTAGGTGACATCTTGCGAACTAACAAGGTGAAATATTGTTTAGCTCTCCCAGATTCAGACATTGCGATTAAAATTTTGTAAATCAACAGGAAACGATGGTAACAAAGGGTGTCGCCTCAGTTCGCTCCCCAGTTTGTAATATCCAACAATCATATACGAACATAGATCATGCCTCCTTTGCTGCCGCTGTTGTCAGCGAGTTCTGCAAGGAATACAACATCAGTGAGGAAGTAAGCTTGCTGTCTTCCACATCCAAAACTGACTTTCAGCTTATCTCCAGGTGATAGAAATCAATGAGTCGGACAGCCTTCTAGCAATTGACTATATCAAAAATGGAATGAATGAGCTACTGGTGAGTCCAGATGACAATGCCGTTTTGAAGACGAGTCAATCGACTGTTCAGAGTTGGAACTGGGCATATGGTCAAACACCTGAGTTCACATATACCGTTCATAAATCATTTGCATGGGGTACAGTTGTAAGTCTTCTGGCTTCGCATCAATTGTTCTCCCTTTAATGGATGTATCAATGCTGGTAGTCGGCCAGGATAGTCTCAAAGCACGGCCTCATACTCTCGTGCATTTTGAGCATCGTTGAATCTCGTCTCTCAACCGAGGATACAGTAGATGTGTTTCGACTTGCTAAAACCATGGAAGGACAACGTTACGGTTTCATCGATGACATTCTAGTGACGGCCTCCAGTACAAGCAAGGCTGCGGTAGATGTGTCGTCCTGGTTCAAAAATGTCATGTGCTAACAGTGGCCAAAACATTACACTTTTCTGAGTGCATGGCAATATAATCTGATTCACAATTATGCCGAGGCCTTTGATCAAATTTGAAGGTGGAATGCTTGAGATTCTTCACGCTAGAAAAACCACCTACCACCAACTCGAATGATTGCATTATCATATGCCAAGACACGTTCATGGAATCGAGCACTTCAACTTCAATAGTAAATCCCGCAGAGGAGCATGGATGATACACGGGGATATCAGTTTTGGAATACATTACCTTCCGGTCTGCTTATTGATGCGAATTCGGCGAATAAGCCCAGGACTCTTTTACGTTTACATCCTTGCCCAGTTCTAAAATTGATATGGCAAGGGTTTTGATAGTGAGAAGGAGGATCGTGCCGGTGGGAATTAGATACATTTCTCTATCAAGTGCGTTGTGTCAAGTAAACACTGTTCGTTGCGAACGCTTCAGAAGCGACTGGGTTATCCTAGATGAGAGAATGAGCCTAGTCAACTTCTATCACGCGAAGAGATATACAGGCGTACCGTTTGCCCCCGTTTGTGCCCCGTCAGTCGCTCGTCCCGCTGCATCATCATCTCATCCCATCTATCAATGTGGTATCGTGGGGGCTAAATTACAACAAGAGGTTCAACGTATTTTACACAACATCAAGAGGATGAAAGAGTCAAAGGCTACCTTGCCTTGGTTTTGGAACCGAGTCGATACGTTCAGCAGCGTCCCGGCAGCTCCGAACATGACAGTTAAAAGACCTGGGGCACAACAGAACGGTGAGAACGGTACTATATCAAGGTACAAAGCATACCAAAAGGAATGAGAGCTTCCCAGGGAACCGGCATATCGTTGTTGTTGGTATTCTGAAAACCTGGAGAACTGCTAGACTGATGTTTACATCGATTTCGCAAAGCCCTCGAAACCATCAAATGACTAAACAATTAGACAGGTCTGAATAATTACTACGAATCCTCCTGATCGTATAGACTACACACGATAGAGAGACACGATCAAAACCATGACTATACTGATTCGCAAAAATCATCAACACCAAGCTCTCTGCGGAAATTACCGAACACAAGTGGCAACTGTAAACTATTATGGAACTTCCGAGTTCGATTTGATTCAAGGAGGCAGAAAACTGGTTGGGACGCTGGAAAAAACTCGATATAGATAATGGATTCCACAATCCGTTGAAGGGGAGGTTTCTCGAATTATATCCTACTGAACCTGCGCCTCGGGCGACGATCAGCAACGTCAGTCAAGATTTTTGAAGGAGAAAAAAATGGTGCGAAGCTCGGGTTCTCTACATGTATCGATGGTGGGGATAGTACCCAGTAGTGTCTGAACACTTGCATTCAAGCGGTGCTGGACATAACAAAGTAAATGAATCCTCAAGAAAGTGAAAGCGTGTGTGAGAGAACATTGATGTGTGAAGATTGTTCTATAACCTCAAATAGACCATCGGAATGTGGCAGCTAGTCCTTTTGCATCTCGCCGAACTCAGTCTATGTACGGGTAGAAGGATGGACAGTTGAAACTTTGTGTTTGGGAGCTACTCTTGCGACACGATGTCTAGCGGGCCCCGTGATTTGCACCGCTGTCGGGGGTGATAGCGATACGCGACGGCGTTTCGAGATTGATTCTTCACTTTCAAAGGAGGGACCGGCAGTGGGTGGCTCATTCTCAGGTTCGGGAGGATAAAGCTCCGCAGGTGTCCGGCTCAACACATGATGTTTCGGACGCACGAGACGCCTCTGACTTACGACTAGACGTTTGGCAGGTGATTTACCACGAGTTATCCTGGTGGAGCCGCGGACCATCGTATGAGAACTGCGAACGCGGATGTTGGTGGCAGTAGAAGCTGGCTGCAGTACTCGCTTACGGCCGACAAATGTTGATGGATTTATAGGAACATCCTCGGAGACACGAGACTCGGTGGAAGGCGTGCATAACGAAGTGTCTCCGTCCACTGTTGTCAGAGTGCCTACACTTGGGAGACTTAAAGGCGAGATTTCGCTCGACAGAGGAGGTCCTAGTGATGTGAGGATACGGAGGGGTGCATCAGGGGTACGAAGGGTGATGTTGAATTCATCTTCCGACTCATATTCATCTGTATCATTGTGTGCAGGATCATTTAATGCGTTACTGTTGTCAACATTTATGACAGATATTGCAATGTTCTGAGACTCTTCTAGCTGAACCCCATGACCTCCGATGTCGTTGCCCCTGTCATCCGCATGACTGGAATTCGAGTCATCATGCGGCAGTGACAACGACTGAAGAAAATCCTGTTCTCCAGGAATAGGAGGATACAGCGAGGTTGACGCAGGTTCAGGTGTCACAACTGCGGTCTGTGCCTGTTTGAAGAGGGGTGTAGGCGGGTAAGCTGATGGAAAAGCTGGGTATTGCCGCCATTCGTCCACTTTGAACAGTCCATCAAGTTGTGTGGCATCATTTGGAGTCGGTTCATTTGAAGAGATACCTGCTTTCTTGCCTCCAGATCGAACCTGATATACATGTTATCAGAAACCTACAACTAGACACATGAAGTAGTTGAACTCACTGGCGCTTTCTCCTGTCCTGGTGGCAGTCCCGACGCAGGCTGTCGGGATTTCGAAACTAGACCTTCCGTTGCTTTCATGGGCTTTGAACTACAGGCATGGCTGGTCGGAGGTTGAGTTTTGATCCCGGAAGTCGAGGATATGGGGCACGACGATGTGTCTGTTTCAACATCCGAGCATTTTGACACTGTGCCAAACTTCGAATTCCACCATCTCAATATGTAGACGAACGGAAAAACAGCAAGGCCGAAAACGATGTCTCCGACAAGCTGCGCGAAATCAAGTACTTGATCGATCGCTGGCGTGTATGGTTTGAGGAAAGGACGAATCAAATGAAGGTATATGGGCTCTGCCCCCTTCGTCATAGCATAAGTATAGATCTGATCAATGAATTGCATAACTCACTCGAGCACGGGTCATGATCAAGAACAACAAAGCAAGAGACTTGAACTCGTCATAAAACGGAATGAAGAGACTGATAATTGCTTCGGCAAATCGCTCATAGATTATGAAGCAAGACTAATGCGTTGAATTTACACAAAATGCAGCGACCAATGCGATTTTCACTTACCCAGACGATCCAAACTGCTAAGCAACCTTTCATGCCACGTTTCCGTTGCGACATAGCTCGTAAACTTGGCTTCCCTTTGCTTGAGACCGAAGACGGAGGGAGTTTAAGAATCTTGTATGAGTCATAGACGTTGAAGAAAACCATTGCGAGGCGGAAAACGCGAACAAAGACTGCCATGGCGAGAAGGATTGTAAGGCCGTTTCAAGGTGTGTGGACAGCTTGTCCGAGGTGATTTTCAGCTAAATACCTAGTAGCCGGTCCGCATACACGAGCAAGAGGCACAAAACTACGGACTTTGCAAGTTTGAGACAAAGCTTAATGGTTTGGTGGTGAACTATATGAACATGTATTATATAATCATTGATCAAAGTGGTCTACACGGGGGTCTACACTCCACTAACACCTTCTAACCATGCCTAGAATAAAGACTACTAGGACTAAGCGGCCACCTGAGGGCTTTGAGGACATCGATAGTGTAAGTAAAAAAGTCTCTTTTTGTCTTTTTACCCAACCTCGCATAGATTCTCGATGACTACGCAAAGAAAATGCGGGATGCAGAAAATGAATCGCACGAAGGCAAACGCAAAGCTGAATCACTCTGGCCTATCATGCGCATTTCACATGCACGATCACGCTACATATACGAACTCTACTACAAGCGTGAAGCAATATCCAGAGAGCTTTATGACTGGTTGCTCAAGGAGGGTTATGCTGATGCCAAGTAAGTGTAATGAACCTGCTTCTTATATCTGACATATCTCGTCCACAGCCTCATAGCTAAATGGAAGAAAACGGGTTACGAAAAGTTATGCTGCCTCCGCTGTGTACAAACGAGGGTACGTTTCCTCAGACCTGCTAGCTTCTGTACAATCTTTGACTTTTATCTCCAGGATATGAATTATCAAGGGTCCACATGCATCTGCCGTGTACCCAAAGGACAAGTGAGAGAAGGGACAATTGTTGAATGTGTGCACTGTGGTACGTGAAATGTAGAACATGTTGTTTTGGTCAATGTTCAGCATTGACTTTCAGGTTGTCGTGGCTGCAGCTCTGACTCTTAGCGTGACCCAAGAAACCTAGTTATTACGCAAGTAAGACCCGGAATAAGCTCCAACTTGGATTGATCCTTCGATCTGAATGCTAGCAAACACAATTGTCAAATGCGGTGATACATGCTCTTGATGTCATGCCATGGGTCTAGTAGGGTCAAATGTTCAATTTATTGGAAACGGTGTACCAGGAACTGTAATATAAAGGACTTCATAGCTATATTCAAGCACTCTCAGTATCACCTTAATTCCTGCACAGCCTTCCTAGTCGCATCGCTCGCGTCACGTACCCCCATCCGACAAAAACCTATCATTGACAATAGATATATATTGATTCACTTTTTCTTTCTTTCTAATAACAACACCTATGAACATACTGCCGTCTGCTAGCAAACTTCGCCCACACCTTCCTCCTTAGGCCACATGCTTTCTGTAGATACATACCTGACGTTACGCCCTGTTTAGGCCCTCTGCATCCTAGCACTAATTTGCTTGCTACAGAAACTCTGAATCAGAAAACTTGCATCACGCGGTTCAAAAAAAAGGATGCCCGGGGCCAAGTTATTGGAGCCACATTGTATTGATGCGTTATTTTATCTGGGTGCTCGCAATGTAGAGTAGAGTTCACCCACTTAAATATTTATTTAGATGCATGGCGATTCACTGCGACGGTGAACTGGGAATTACCATAATTAATATTTCAATATGCAAGGAATCAATCTCTACTTCCGGCAATTAATATCTCGGTCTTTTTATTTTCATGGATTGTTGAGTACTTTTATCATCAAAACGGAAATTTCTACTTTTCTCGATCATGCCAAGTATTTGCCAAATATTTGTGTCGGGGGTCTGACTAGGTAGCTAATGCATCACTATTGAATTTAAATAGGATTGCCTCAGCAAAGCCAGGTGGCACCTCACGCTAAAGTTGATGAAGATGCAAAAAGCACTAGTTTTTAACGGCCCTGACCCCTTCATGTTCCCTTGATGTCTTGAACAAGCAAATTTTAGGATCAATAAGAAAAAATGCATCCATCCAACTGTCGTTCAGGGGAGGAAGGCGGTTCAGACACATTGTTTGGTCTCTTTATCAAGAGCCATCTTAAAACATGCTCCTATTGGTGAATATAGGGAAAGGTTTATACTCAACAGTGAAGGCTCGTGTCTGTTTGGATTAAGTGACATTAAGACTAGACATATTATGAACACTTGTCGACGATTCACATACAAAAACAAAACCAAAGATCGGTTATGTTGAAATACGAGCGGGGGAGGGTACAAACGGATGGGTGAATACAAACATACTGCATTACTTATATACCTGTATACTCATCATGTAACGTAGCTACCAATATCAATATACAGAACAATAGGATTGATCTCATCATTTGTGCATCGCGAAGGCTCGCATGAGATCCAGAATCCAACAGGTCAACCATCAAGAACTTTAACGGACAATCCATGCACTTTCGGATGGACTAGCGCCCTTTCTTTTGCTGCTTCTGTCTGAAAAATCTTTTGGGATTAGATCTTTTCTTTCTGTAGGGTATCTCAATGTAAAGTAAAGTACTTTACCGCGAACTGTGACCGAGCACCGCGCTACAAATTTTGATCAAAAAAATTAAGGTTCCAGGATTCATCCAGCAACACTGTGACATCTTAGGCAACACCATAACCGGGCTACGATCGATGTGACCGTTTTAGTGTCAGCCAACATACTTATATCTTGAAACATGATTTGGCCCCCTTCTTTCCTTACCTGGTCATGGGCCAGTTTTCCAGAGATATACTCCGCTTGTCATCCCAAATATTCTCTAGGGCTGCTGTGGAGCAGGTATGTTGCGCCTGCCAAAACACTCCTGCCTTTCAAACATTTATCGAAGGGCGGCATTCTCTCTGGCGACAACCCAGTCAACTATAATGCTTCAGATCCATTTCGACTATGGGTCATCCAAGTTGGTCAGTTGTCATAGTCTTGGCAGGACTGCTTCTTGAATTATTTATAGTCATCATCTTGTTCATAACCCATGCTCTTGGACTCATACTTGGAAGATTACGCCAACCGCGTGTTATTTCAGAGGTTATTGGCGGCATTATACTCGGTCCTACTATCATGGGCAGAATTCCTCATTTTCAACAAAGGATATTCCCTTCAGAAAGCCTTCCTTTACTGAATTTGACCAGCACCATTGGACTTGTTTTTTTTCTCTTCATCGTGGCAGTTGAACTTGATGTGCGCGCGATCAAACGAAATACTGCAGCCTCAGCCTTGGTTTCTGCAGCGGGGCTGATCTTCCCTCTTGGCCTGGGCGCCGCTCTCGCCATTGGAATCTACCATAAATTTGTCGACCCGTCTATCAACTTTGGTTATTTCGTCCTCTTCGTGGCTGTCGCTGTTGGCATTACCGCATTCCCAGTACTTTGTCGTATCTTAACTGCACTGAAACTCCTCGATACAACCGTCGGCATCGTGACCCTGTCTGCCGGCGTAGGCAATGATATCGTAGGATGGATCTTGTTAGCACTTACCGTTGCCCTCCTCAATGCTTCTTCAGGTCTGACTGCACTATGGATCTTGCTCTGCTCGATCGGATATATCCTTCTCCTTCTGTATCCCATACGATGGGCCTATATATGGTTCTTGCGACGAACTGCGAGTATTGAACAGGGTTATCCGACTACTGCGGCAATGACGGTTACTCTCCTCTTGGTCCTGATTTCTGCTTTCTTTACGGATTCGATCGGTGTTCATGCAATTTTTGGTAAATATCTCTCATAAAGATGTCAGCTATTTTGTATGATATTGCTCCAGGGGGCTTCTTGACTGGTCTGATCATCCCCCATGAAAATGGGTTTGCAATCTCGGTTGTTGAGAGATTGGAGGACGTTGTCTCTAATTTACTGATGCCTATCGTCCGTAAAAAACCACTTCTGGAGGTGTCAGCAATTGATTTGTGTTTAGTACTTCACCCTATCTGGCTTGCGAACAAACCTCGGCCTCTTGAATAATGGCATCACTTGGGGATATACGATCCTCACCTGCGTTGTCTCTTTTTTCTCAAAATTCATCGCGTGTGGAGGCGCTGCACTCATAACTGGTTTTGGCTGGCGAGAAGCCGGTGCAATCGGATCCTTAATGAGTTGCAAGGGGTGAGTTTACTGGATATTTACTCGATTCTGTGCTTATAAACTGGCCTCAGATTGGTGGAACTCATTGTGCTCAATCTTGGACTATCAGCAGGTGTCTTGGACACTCGCACGTTCTCAATGTTTGTTGTTCATGCATTACTAGTCACGATAGTGACTACTCCTCTCGTTCTCTTTTTCTACCCTGAAAGAGTTCGTGTGTACGAGGATGACGTAGTCCGACGGAAAAATGGACCTGTTTCAGAGGAATCGCGGCATGGTGGCGCCCCATCTTCAAATGACGGCTTTACATCTAGGATATCCGTCGTCCTTACCAAGATTGAACAGCTTCCCGCTGCGTTTATGCTCTCACAGCTTGTCAGTAATATTTATTTGACGCAAACTCTGACGCCAGCTGGATCCACCGATGAGAAGGCTGATCCCCTTGGACCATCTGACCCAATTGGTCTCTCTAAGACTTCGCCTACCCATCCTAACGCATCTATTCATATTAACGCTGTCCGTCTTATTGAACTGTCCGCGCGCATGTCCGCGATTCTCAAATCTCAAGAAGCCAGTTCACTACTTCACAATGATCCTGCAGTCTCTATCTTTCGCACTTTTGGTGCATTACACAAATTTAACGTCTCAGCAAGTCTTTCCGTTGTGGATTCTACTGAGTATCCCGATGCGGTTGTCAGACGTGTCCAGGAGTCGGAATCACAGTTGGTCATTTTGCCCTGGTCAAGAGGCAGCGCCTCTGTTCATGAAAGCGATTCTCAGCACTCAGCACGAAACCCCTTTGATGGCGTTTTCCACAAATCAAATGTGCACATACAGGATCAGACAAATTCTGTCGTTTACTCAGAGTTCGTCCGGGGAATATTCTTGAAATCACCATGTGATGTTGCGCTTTTTGTGGATCGTGGGCTCAGTGATGAGCCAGGATCCATTGAGCACCATTTTTTTCTTCCATTCTTTGGAGGCCCTGATGATCGTCTTGCTCTCACGTTCCTTGTCCAGCTTTGCCACAACCCCTTGGTTACTGCGCAGGTTGTTCGCATGGTGAAAACGGAGGGCTTGGAACGTACGAGCATTGTAGAGGAAGTCAAGGCGACGGCCGTTGGAAATATGACGACAGTGAGTGTATTTCTGTTTCTCTCAGCGTGAACCCATCTCCTATTTTTCTACTTCAGCATGTAACGCTGACAACCGCTGATACTATATATGGAGATCAAACGACACAATTCCGTATGGCTTCCAACACCGCTGACGATATCCTATGGAATGAATATACGACGATTTCGGAAACTTGCAATCCCACTCTGACTGTGGCTCTTTCTCGCATCAGCTTCGCAGTTGAAACGTCGGTTACTCCCCTTCGGGCAGTTGTCGACCTGTCGTCGACGATGTTGGTTCAGAATCCCTCGAAGACGATCACTATTTTCCTCGGCCGCTCTCGCCGGATGGCAGTTGAATCGCATCAGGTGGAACTTCAACAGATAACTAACGAAGCTGGTGGATTTGTGAGTTCTTCAGTGTCGAAGACTTTAGGGGATGTAGGTGCAGCGGTAGTTGCTAAGGGAATCTGTGCGAATTTATTCGTGATGCAGGCTGCAAGCTCATCGTAATTGACAATTTTTTTCTGTATCAAGTACTGCATATATTGGATTAGATTTAACTAGTGCTAATTTATCGACATAAATTGGTAGCAGGAACTATATTCTCCGCTCAGAATCGTTTGAATCGTAAGGCGCCGTTCATGAGTCCACTGAAAGTTGACGAAATCGTATAGTCGGCCATAAGAACAGAATTGAGTGTATATAACACTAAAATGCATGCTAAAACTACAGGTCAGAACAATCCAAAATTATGAGAGGATCAGGATCAATATACCTGGCATGACGAAAACCAAAGTGCTCCAACTTAAACATTAGCAACACTGTTAAGGAGTCCTACACGGGTTGCACCACCTATCCCCGCAGAATCCCCGGTCTCGCTCCTAAGGACATCCATGACTCCAGATTCAGAGTTAGCACCCGCCAAGTGGCGAGTGACATCATTCTGTAGTTGCATGGGCACGAAGATAACCTTGCTATTAGAAGATTTAGCCATCTGTTGCAAAGCTTCGAGTTGTCGGATTTGCATTGCTGCGGGTGAGGCCAAAATGTCGGCTGCCTGCCTCATCAAGCGAGCAGCATCAACTTCAGCACGAGCAGCAATGACTTTTGATTCACCAATCCTCTTTTGTTGGGCAGCAGAGGAAAGAGAAGCTGAAACTTCGGCACTAAAGATGATATCTTTGATAAGAATGCCTTCAATTGAAACACCCCACTTGTCAGCGACGTCACCAACAATTTCGGCGATCTCATAGGCGATGGCCTCACGCTCAGTAACTACGCTTTGAACAGCGCGAGCACCCACGACATGTCGGAGAGTTGTCTGAGCTCGCTCGACGAGGGCTTGACGAAGATCAGAGATGCCGAATGCAGCACGGTAAGGATTGGTGATTTGGAAATAGATGACAGAATCACTGTAATCAAATATTTGAGATGATTGAACTGAGATTATGGTCGAGAAACACTTACATCTCAACGTTAACATTATCCCTGGTTCTAGATGGGGCTGAGCATCCAATGCTATAGGCATATTTGTGTTAGACGTACATGACCGTTTGCTTTCCTATGGGGCTTATCTGGATCTTGACATCCACTATTTTCAGAGACTCGGTGCAGACATTGACTTGAACTAAGCCAGGATCGACAGATTTGTAAAACTGGCCAAAGCGCGAGACCAACCCGACGGACCCTAGAAGTAGTGTGAGAAACTGCGTGGAATCATGGGAGCATTAACCATGCCTTGATAGACTTCGCGGAATGGGTTGGGACATGGGCAACACGGAATAGCTCCAAAAAATCCAAGGAATGTTCCTAGGCCTTGAAGGAGAGAACCGTATACACCATGAACAACCTCACCAGTGCCCAAGTTTTGGGCGTAAGAGGGCTATATAATGATTAGTAAGTAGGGTTGTACTTTAAGAGAAGCTGAGCTGAAGCTGACCTGCATCTCGCTACGTTTCAATGGCTGAACTGTGATCAAATGTGCTTTTCCTCCTGGAGCCCTTTCTTGTCCAAGAGAACGGTGTTCCTCAGTGACTGGTAAGGAACGACATTAAGGGGATAGTTATGTCAAGAGGGCTAATCAGGACTTTACCTCCTGGCGAAAGATGATCAACAACATCGTCATTTTCACTGATAGGAGGTGCGGGAGAGAGGCGAGTCTTGCCGTTATGAATGGCACTGGACATTGATATTGTGGAGATGGAGTCGATGAGAGGTCTTTAAATATGGGGATGTATAAAAATAGCACACATATCACCTGCCGATCGACTCACAGCCTCTTGAATTGTTATGACGAGAACCGTAATTGGCCTCTAGCCGTAGCTTGGAGCCGGCAAAGGCTGTAGCTGGCTCTTCACATGACTACAAGGAATTTGAACTTCTGTCTAAGCATGTGGTCTAGAATTCAATGTGTGTGCTTGTTGCTAAATGGAGTACAAGTTGGCGCGCAACCCGTTCTGCGTTGCTCCATACCACCTCAACATGTCTACAAGATATTGGTTACTCAAGGCAGAGCCCGATTCACGTCTAGTCAAGGGGAGAGACGTCAAAGTAACTCACATTCGGTTTCTTCTCCCTCCCATTTTTCATTCCGAGGCAGTTCAGCGTGGACGATTTCGAACGTATCAAGACGTCATCCTGGGAAGGAGTTCGCAATTACGAAGCGAGGAATCTGATGAAAGAAATGCAAGTTGGGGAAAAGGGGAGAACTCTATATATGGGTGATCCGTTTCGAGCACTCATGCATCCCAGGCAGTGTTTTATCATTCCAACTGTAGAAATCCAGGTAAGTGTCCGCGTGGATAAGGGACAGAGATCTCCCCAATTAACTATCCCTTTCCCAGGAATCGCTGCCTTCGCAGAGGTGGGTGACTCATACTGGTTTTCTCTCATGTTGCGCTTCATTCATATTTTAGGTGGCTAAAGCGGCATATGTAGATTGTGAGTCACAGATTGTCCAGTTTATTCCTGCGGCAATTGCTCAGCCATAGCTCGTTAGACACCGCCTGGGATTCGTGAGTAGAGTGAAACCCTTCTCGATCACAAGACATCCTAAATACAGTCAAGGTCACACCCATATTATGATCCTGTGAGTAGAGGCATCCCGACACTTGCCAGGTCTGATCTGTGCACTAGAAATCAGACAAGGATAAGCCAAAATGGTACATGGTGGACCTGAAGTTCACTGCACGAGCAAAGCATTTCATTCCTCTGGCACTCCTTCGTCATATTGCAGCTGCGGCAACTGATGTCCTTCCTGAGGAGATCAAATATATTGGGGAGGATGGTGTAAGGGCTATTAGAGGTGAATGCATCGCCTTGTAGGATTCGCCATTTTTTGACATCTGTACAGGTATGGATCTCGTTACTCGGGGTCGACTCAGTGTGCAAAGGGTAGAGGCAAAGGCATGGGATGCGATCTGCCTGCTAGCCCAGAATGGTGGATGGGATGATATCGATCTCAAGCCTCGAAAAAATTCCACAAAGGCTAAGTCGATACCAAAAACAACTGAATCTTCGAGAGTCAGCAAAAGGGGGAAGACAGCAACCCATACCGAAGAATTTCCATCAACCTCAATCCACAATGTCGGGGAGGAACCTATCAAAAAAACGACCACTGAGACAGCAAGCACAGCATCTCATAAGAGAAGAGTTCCTCCTGTAGAAAATGACTCTGCACATAACGATCCACCGCGCCGTTCTTGTCGGCGTAAAATCTCCGAGTCATCATGACATTATATCTGCCGTGGCTGACTTAGGATATAACTGTTTATTTCCTTGGGTCTTGCGCTTTTTGTATGCCAGTGGTAGTTTTCTCCTTTCTCAGTTGTTCGGAGATTGCAGTAATCAGAGTGTTCGTAAAAATCATTGAAGAAATGTACAAAATAATGTGAAGTTTGTTTGAAGTGGTTAACTTGACTGATTAGAAGTGATATTTTGTATCTTCACACACACGCTCAAATTCCAGGCTCATGAGTTGACTGTCAATTCAGTGATTGATGAAAACTGCTGCAATGCTGACTCTTACCTTCTTTCTTCCACCCTTGCAAAATTCCTAGCTGAGCCTTTGGCGAAAGATTTCCTGCAATGACCAGTATTTTTCTAGCACCCGTTTTCAACATTGCAAGGGTGCTTCTTACGACGCTTGTGCCTATCTCTTTAGTTTTGCTCGCCCAGCAACGTATCCTCACCCCGCTATATGGCTCATATCCTACACTGTATCATCTCAATACAGTGGCTTTTATGGCCATATCAGTTTCCACTCTCAGTCCTTTCAGAGCAAGAAAAAGTTGGAATTGGTTGGCAGCTGGTTTTCTCCTGACAGTTGCTCCAAATGCCTCTTATTGGATGGCTGTCTGGACAGCAAGGAAAGGATGGATTCTCACAGGCCCTGCACTGGTTCATGCAGCTGTTGTAGCTCCACTGCTATTCGTCTTCACGAGCATTCTGGTTCAGGTATGTATGATGGTTTGATGATGGTAGTCATGGCTGTTGAAGAACCTAAGTCTGGAACTGTCAATTCTGCCCCACATTACCGACTTGTTAAAGCAGGTGCAACGTACTTCATCACTAAATTTCTGACACAAGAAATATGGCCTCGAGCTGCAATTTTGAGAAGCGTGTCAGAAAGTCAAATTGTAGGGTTCCCTCCATTGGATCTATGACATCGTTTATCTGTGTTGTTCAGTTTCTGGCACTAGCGACGCTAGCTTTTAGTACTTTTATCTTATCCCTTGACTTCTCTCCTGGTTCCGCTAAATCAAAGAGGGGAAAGAAACTAACCCCGAAGGTATCATATTCTCCAACCCAGATCAAGACTACCCTTCTCGTTGCCTTCACTATCCTATGGTCCATCATAAGTCTTCAGTTCACTAATCCCATTCTTCCGCATCCTTTGCGTGAAACATTTACCCATCCCACCGGCAAGCTCCAAATTCGTTCTGCAGTGCAATCTGTCACTGGATTGATTGAGGTCGGTGAGACTTTGCCCTCACCTCGTGGCGAGGAAGATTCGATGCACTCTGTGAGGTATCTTCGTGCAGATCACTCACTTCTTGGGGGCGTTTGGACAAAGGATAGAGCTGTCGCCTTGGACAACGAGCCGCTCATTGAGGATTCTTACGGAGCAAAGTTGGGTGATACCGTTTATAGTACATTTGCATTGCAAGAAGCCGCAAGATTAGTAGACAGCACCGAAACTGGGAGAACTGGAGAATGGAAGAACGCCTTAACGATGTACGCCTAAAATTTCCGCCTCGTTCCATACCCTATTGACCGGGAACTAGAGGACTAGGAACTGGCTTCTCAACAGCTGCATTCATCCGACATGGTCTCAATACAACCGTGGTCGAAATCGACCCTGCTGTATATGATGCTGCCCGTAGATGGTTTGGGCTCCCGGATCCCGGTCCTTGGAACGTTTTCCTTGAAGATGCTCGCCAATTTGTAGAGCGGAGGAGTCGGGAGATCGGCCCTGAAAATTTGTATGATATTGTTGTTCATGATTGTTTCTCCGGTGGAGGTGTTCCCGCACATATCTTCACGACGGAATTTTGGAATAATCTGAAGCAGATCATGAATACTGAAGGCATACTCGTTGTGGTCAGCTGTTTCTGTCTTGTGTTTTTTTTCTGGATACTTAGAACTCAGCAGAACTTTGCTGGAGTCCCAATTTCTGATTCCTCAAAGATGATTTTGCACACTCTCGAACACAATTTCAAACAGTGCCGCGCGTTCCATGACTGGATGAACACATTTGATGAAGACAAGTATGATCACGAGTTCATTAATATTGTGAGTGATGTGTCCACTCAGAATCGTACTTACCATAAGCTATAAACTTAGGTTTTTTTCTGCACCAATTCCGAATTACCCCTGACCTTCCGCAAACCCAAGAGATCAGATTTACTAGGTTCTCATCTACGAAAGTTCATCTTCAAAGATCTGGATAGTCGTGAAGTCAACTTGGCTCTTCTTCGGGAGTCAGATACTGAGCAAGCTGAAAGATATATTCTAAGGGACAAGCATAACCCCCTTGGTGACCTCCAGCGTAAACAGGGCTTCCACCACTGGGAAGGTACGCTCCATAAATATAGCTCCCGGCTAAGATCATCCGTTAAAGGCACTTACAGTAATGCGCAAAGTACTGAAAGATGTCCATTGGGAGACTTACTGAATTAACATGAAATTACATTCAGATATAGAGGGCCGTCAAGATTCCCGTAACGTGGTCTCCTGGATGATATGTATGCAGAACGTGAATTGATTTTGAACATTGAACCTTCGATTATTCAATGGCTTCGAGTACCCTTTGATAATTCGATTTAAGTCACTCGTAACCCACAAGGTTAATCTGTTTTCTGTTTTGGGACGATCAAGTTTGAAAATAGAAGATAGTGTGAGACGGTGTTGAGCTTTTGTGCTCACGCTAGCTCTTCTACTATTGGGACATCTACTTTTGGATATAAACATGTCTGATCAACAACGTTCATCACCAGTGGTGTCTCCAAACCGCTTTACTCGAAATGATTGGCCACGGTCGATGCGGTCGTATCCACGCGGCACGTCAACATCTTCCAGACATTCACAAGCCTCTAGCATGATGGGATCTAGCCATTGCTGGGAGTCGTCAAGGGGGACAAGTTCCACGCCTAGTTCCAGTGGCACGCCGTTGCCTTGGAAATCGTCTGTAATAGCGTCTGGGGTGAGATCTATTTCCTCGATGCTTGGTTTGGTCGAGACAGACTCGGCTTTACGCCAATGGTCATTCATGGTGAGTACTCGTGTGTCACTTCATACTTTCATATATTAGGGATACTTGATAGGGACTCGAGTGGATTGTGCTGGATGTACATAAATTGCGCGATTTTGTCGAAGGAGATAGCCAAAGTGCCACTGCCACCCAAAGCCAATCGGAGGATTTTGAAATATTGAGACAGTCTCCAATCATGGGAGACAAATACAAGCTTCAGATAGGTATGTACATTTTGCGCAGGTCTCGGAGCGTTTGTTCACTACTCTAGCCTGCACACCACTGAGTGAAGAAACGCTACATTCAACTCGCCAGACGCTATCATTATACCTGACATCTCTAATGATGGATTTCGCCCAGAGAAGCGAGTATGAGATGGCCACTACGATGATGGTAGCCATTCGATGCCACGACACCAGAGTCGACGATTGCAACTTACGAGCAGACTGGGTTTGGCAGTTCTGGCAGCGTGATTGGGTTTTCAGGCAAGAGAGTGAAGTTTGGGGTGAGAATCTGTCTAGACTTCTATGCTCAGCGACTGATCTGTTCATTCAGAATGCCCTCTCCCTTCCTTGTCTGAGCTTTTGCAGAACTCAAGAATACAAGAAACCGATTCCTTTGTTATATGCGTCCAAATTCATTCACCCGCTGGACCGTATATACCTGAGCAGCCTTCCGTTGCTTATGTACCACGAGATCTTCTCAATGGCCTCGAGGCCTCTTTGGACAATCCCAGTCAGTGGTTGCCAAATTCCAAAGCCTGATACTCATGCATGTTTAGACACTGGAGACGTTCGCTTCGTTTGTCTAGAGAAGCTCAACCCTGAAATACATTCCAATGTCCTTCGACAAAGTCCGAAACTTGAAGCCGGACTCCACCACCGACCACCCTCTTCCAGCTCTTCTCATTCTACATTTTCGTCAGCAACAACAGCTAGAAAAAGAATTATCTATGCTCACTCAGATATTCTGACTAGAAGGTCGGAATATTTTGCAACCATGCTGTCGTCGGCGTTCGCAGAGGGTGCAGAACCTTCCAGCGGCGAACGCAGGGTGTATACTGTAGTCGTCGAAGAGGCAGATTTTGAAACCATGTACTGGCTTTTGAAGTTTTGCTACACCAACTGGCTTCTCTTTCGAGAGCAAGATGATCCGAGAGCTGCCGTCGAGGGTGTAGGTGCGGGTTGGAGCGCCAGATGGCTTGCATCTCGAAATGGAGAATGGGACTGGAAAACTCTATTAGGTTCCGTAGATGAGACACTGATGGATGCTAGAAGCGCAACTAGCGGCGAAAGCCACGGAACTACCATGCCTGATGTGAGTAGATCGGCTAGCAGGACGTCAGAGGTTTTCCGGCAGTCCGCCATGACAACTGTCATGAATACTACTACCTCTGGGACGGCTATGGTAAAAGTATCTCCATCCTCCAGCTCCTCAGCCCAACGAAACCGTAGGCCAATGCCAGGTACCAGCACTCTTCCCGTACCCGTTGGTGGGACATCGAGTCCGTCAAGACCGAAACCTGAATCATCTGGCCTTTCCCCGAGTCGTTATGCTGGAGCGGCACCGTCCAAACATTTTCCCATCTCCCCCCGCACGCCTCGGTCGCAACAGCCATCCTTGATGTCAACTCTTGACCCCCACCCTCACCCAGCACCTCAACCACCTCCTGCATCTGCGTTGTCGATGTATCAGGTGGCACATAGATACACTATGCCTGGACTTGCTGACTTAGCTCTGGAGCATATGATGGCAACAATGACGCCACAATCCAGTTTCGCTCTTTTACTGGCAACAGCCACATGGGACGACCTCCATATTCTAGTGCAGGTTAGTATTGAAGTTGCAATCAAAAAGGATTATATCTTAAAATATGTAGGACTACGTCATTGAGAAATGGCAAGAAGTTTCAGCATCAGAGGAATTTGAACAATGTTGCCAAGAAATTGCTGCTGGAGAGTGAGTTGGTCAATCTCCGCTGTAAACTCCACGAGTCTAACTGCTTCTTAGGTGGGGCCCTAATGGTGGAAAGACACTGACAGCAGTGCTACGCCGGCTTCGCTCCCCATCCACAGTTGCATAATATAAACACGCCTGGTTTTCACAAATAGTTAGTACGTATAAATATACATGATCCCGCGCTAGCTGTGCGAAAACTAAATACAATAGGTAAGTATGTTTGATACTTTGTGTCATCTAAGCTTTGCATCATCAATCAACATTTCTGATCTTCTACGATCCAGGAACCGTATGTCCCCCAGAACCCCTTGCATGTGTGAACAAGGATCTTGGAGAGGTCGGATAGGCCTACCTGGTCCTCGCACGCATCTGGCATGGAGCGGTATGTGCCTGCAACATGTGCAGGTGCAGTCTCACATAACAGCCTCCTGTTCTCGCCTTTCTTGATGTTCCGAAGCCTCGAACGAAAAAGCTTAGCCACGGTTTCAGCATAATAACCAGATAAACCTTGTACCCCAACGTACTCGCTTTTGTGAATCTTTCTTGATGCAACCCTGGCCAGAAAGTCCTTATGTTAGTTCAGGATATTCCAATGCCAGTTAAAGGCGTACCTTGTCAGTGAACTTGCCCCACACAGGAGTACAATCATTTTCACTGATATTCCAATGCCCTTTAACAACTCCAAATGGCCACTGGATAGACATTAGCTGCAGATGCTGCCATGCAGGCGGCAGAATGACAGACCTTAACCTCACATCGGTCAGGAGAGCGAAGGTCAAGACCATTGATTTGAATTACAGTTTCCTTACATGCCTGAGTACGATTGGCCCAGAACGGCACATTTCGCAGGCGCGCAGTATATCTTCGTATTCCATACACAAGACAATGTGCGTCACCCTTTAAGTCGTCCCAATATAAATTCAGAGTCGCAGGTATACCGTTGACATTTCCCATTTCTGTACTT
>Ga0153938_1000045_pt1 | contig 40671 bp, 45 predicted proteins | sample TSNY022MetaG_FD_104740 | JGI IMG/M metagenome (GOLD analysis project Ga0153938, IMG submission 104740) | Attine ant fungus gardens microbial communities from New Jersey, USA - TSNJ022 MetaG | ecosystem: Host-associated > Fungi > Mycelium > Unclassified | place: USA:New Jersey: Brendan T. Byrne... | reverse complement strand
TGACGATTTTGAAGAAGGTTTTTATATCTTCTAGCAATACCGTCTGTTTTCTATGCCCGCCCTTGGCGGGCATCTTCAACTACAGATTCCGCCAAATGGAGGAATTTCCTATTAAATAAAAAAGTAGGCGACACCGCCGCCTACAAGACAAATGATTATCATTATGATTGGTAACAGCAAAATTACACCTCCAAAAGTTTTAGGGGATACGCCGCAGCATATCCCCATTGATAGGTTCGGTCAGTTATTTCGGGGCAATATGCCAATCGTCAAAGACAGAGCCTTGAATATTTACGCTGCTGTTCAGATTCATGGAAAGCATACCGTCCGGCGTCCATGCGTCCATCAGATAGGTATAGACTTGATATGTTCCGTTCGGATACCAAACAGGACTGAAATGCGCACGTTGGTTATAGGTGCTGTATTGATTCTTCTTAAATTCAAGCTGTGAGGAATAGCCCCTCGTTATCAGGTCAAGGAGCCGCCAATAAGTCCTATACCCAAACTCAGGGAAATAGCTGACCGCCGTTTGCGCGCCGGTGACATGGCTGTTCGGAGCGTTTGACGAAAAGCTCGAAGTGACTTTATTATTCACTCCGTAGCCCGATTTCATGGTGTTTCCGCTTGCGGTCGGCACTTTTCCGTCCGGCGTTACCGTGCTTGAAGCCGTAAGGCTTGCGGTATAGATGTCGGTAAAGAAGTCGTACCAGCCTTGATCCTCCCACCAGCCGTGGTCGCACCAATAACCGCCGGATGGGTAAGAACTGTGCCACACCCAATTCGGAATCCAAACCCAAAACGGATGCCACCGCGCCCACCAAACCGTCCATCTCGCCGAGGTCTTTTGCGGATTGTTCGGTGATGAAACCGCGCGGAAGCTGTCATTGCGGTCATCTGCTTTCGGGTCGGGCGGCGGGTTCTTATCAAGGTCAACGATTTTTGCCGTGATTGTATTCTCACTCAAATAACCTTTGCTTGTACTGACCGTTATCGTGATTGTCTGTTCTGTGGCGGGGGTAGTCCACTTACACCAAACAAGCTGTGATTCACCTTCGGGAATAACGATATTGCTCATGGTGTAGGTTCGTCCTAAAATAGTAAATGTCACTCTTGCGGGGCTGTCGGGGTTAATCTCTCTGCTTGCGTTAAGTGTTACCGCAGTAATGACTTCCGTGTTGATGCGGTATTCAACATCAGCCTGTCCGGGGTCGGGGTCAGGCTCATCGGGCAACTCTGTATAACTCACAATACCCATGCCTAAATAAGCGAGTATCGTATCGTTTGACTGTCTGCCGCTTGTTGCGCCGCTGTATGCCGAAAAGCCCAAATCCGGGCGTTCAAGGAACATGGCAAGGGGTAGGTTTTGGTGTGACAAACTTGCCATTTTACTACGCAGACCGCCGCTTAACTGTTGGTCGTATAGGGCCGCTTCATGCGCTGTCATGCCGACTTGATTACCCTCAAATTTGAAATAGGCAATAGGCTCTAAAAGTAGCTTATATCTTCCATTTGTTAATGTTTCAAAAGATATTCCCATATCATTTGCTATCATTCGAGCCGCACCGTCAGTACAGAAATATCTTTTGACCGCTTCAATGTTTGAGCTACCACCGCTACTAATTACAGTTGGCATTGCAGGGCTTGGATTTATATAGCTATAAACACCTCCGACCGCCGGAGCGAGCGAACTGCCATTTGAATAATGGATTTTAGATTTTTTCCCAAAATGTATTATGCTACTTGATGGTGTTTTATTTGTGTAATCTATTGGTGTTCCCATAACCGATCCTGTTTCAACATTGACAATGCTAACTCTTACACCGTCCATGCCGGGCGTCCACGAGTTTGTACTTGTACCGCTGCCCATTCCACCGCCACCACCATCTACATTCGGATCGCCGTCTGCAAATGCGGTAATGGAAAATGAGAATGTCATAACAAAAATCAGAACAATAGAGATCACTCGTTTCCTCATTTTTACCTCCAAACTAAAAGAGGTAAGCTCGAAAGCCTACCTCTTTTGCATTTATTATGGAATGATTTTCAGTTGCCGATAATTTTATCCCAATCTCCGTCAGAACCACTCTGCTTGCCTTCCGCTGTACTTGGAACTATCCAACCAAAACCGGGGACATAAACTTCACCTTTGCTATTTGTATCTCCACCATTTGGTGTTGTTTCCGCCTCTTTTGTCGGTTCAACAGGCTTAGGTGTAGCACTCGGCGTTACCGCCGGATTGGTCAGCGCGGGGTCTGTTACTTCATCATGCGGTTCGTCTGAATGAGCCGTGTCGGGCAGTTCGGGTGCTTCGGGCTTTTCCGCTATAACCGTAAGCGGAATATCATTCGCCTTCGTTTCGGCGGTCGGTTCGGGCGTTGTAATCTCACTCGGTTTAACTTCGGGCGTAATCGCAATCGGCGCGGTATCGTCAATCTCACTCGGCGTCACATCGCTCGCCAGTATATCGGTATCGTTCAAGGCGTCGGTCTGCTTGGCGGGCTGCGACATCGCCATTAAAACGACTACAAGGATTATGGCAAAAGCGGACAGACCGAAAACGGTAATGGTTTTTTTATTCTTCAACATAACGGTATCCTCCTTAAAATTATTCCACAAAGATGGTTTCTTCAATACTTCTTCCCTTGTCTATATTGTACAACAAAAGAGCTAAGTTTTCCAGCGGCATTAGCGCACAAACTTTCGCGTGTAAAATCGTTCATTACCAGTACAAGGCGCACATATATTCGTTAAAACTTCGGCGTATATCCCGCCTTACAATGTAGCGTGATTTTCATGGACGGCAAGTGCGACCACCCGAACGACAACGGCACTTCAAGATATATCGTAGCCTCGGCAAGAAATTTCTGCGCCGTATCACGGTTAGACGGCGCAAGCGGGGCGTTGATGACGGTCACATTCAGACTTGACACACGATACTCCATAATACCATCAATATTCTTCACATGATACGCGCCCTGTCTGCCAAGACCTAAAACGCTGTCAAGGCGGCTGTAAACATCGCCCAAGTCAAGCTGTTCATTAAAACCGCCGCCGTTGTTGACATACCCGCCGCTATACCCCTCGCGCAAGGAAGCGTAGGTATCATCATAGTTTTCGGTGGCGACGGAGATAATCGCCGACTGTACGCCGTCACGCACCCCCTGCGCTATGAGCATGAGCCGCATATATTCAAACGCTCCGCAGGATATGATGACGATTGCAAGGGCTATGGCGATTGCGAGAGGATAGGACATACCTTTTTTGCATTTAATAATCTTCTTAAATTTTGTCATTTCCAATATACCTCCGACTTTCCTGTGGCTTTTGATGTCAGGGTAATCGGGAATGAACCAAAGTTGAAAAACCCTATATCGTGCCGCAGGGTCAGCGTAACCGTAACCTCGGTATTTAACTGGAAATTGCCCGTCCTGCTCCATGAGATTGTGGGGTCAATACCGACTTGTGTTTTTAACTGATTTGCTTTCGCCGTGGTTTCGCTCCCGACACGTCCGGCTATTTCGGCCTCTCGTATAAGCTCTGCAGCAAAGGTATCAAGTTGGTTTTTCGCAATGAACACAGGGAACACTTTGACCGCAAGCGCAACGAAAAGCATAATGCAGAGTACGATTACGATTATATCCACATAACCCTCGCCGCGCCTTGAATTGATTATCTTCAACAAATTACCACCCCCCTAAAATAAGGTGCTGAACGCACCCATAATCTCCACAATAATAATTGCAAGGTACATAATGAGGAAACAAGCCAACATATAGAACGAATACTTTTTGATTTTGCCGGGGCGCTTCATGGCAATCATTTTTAACTTTTGGATTTCAAGCTGTTTAAGGTCGTGCGACAGCATTTGAAAATAGACAATGCCGTTATCGCCGCGCATGACGGCGATAAGCCCTCTGATGATGTCGGAAAGCTGTGAGCTGCCCATCCGGGCCTCAAACCTTGTGAGCGCCGTTTCATGTGAGCCGGATTTCATATCGGCAATGGTAATTTCAAGCTCCGTCTTAAAGGCAGTTCCGGCGTGTTTCTGATAGGTTTCGAGTATGGACAGAATATCACGGCTTGCCCTTAATTCCTGCGTCAGCGTGTTTACAAAACGGGGCAGTTCGCTTTCAATCGCTTCACGCTTTTTCTTAACGATTTCATCGGCGGCTTTGTAGTCCTTGAAAAACATGGTAATCGCCAAAAATATAAACACAGGGGCGAGTATCGGAAGAAAGGCAAGGCAGGGAACGACAAACGCTAAAATCAGCCCCGCCTTTACGATTGCCTTTGCGGTGTAGATTTCAGGCGATAGGTTGATGTCAGCCGATTTGAGCGTTGCCGTCATCTTCCGCTTTTTGTAATCGCCGAGCTTGATGTACTTAGACAGCTTGGCGGCAAGGTCGAATATGATTGCGTCTAATGATTTCGCCTGTTTCTTTTCCCTGCGGGTAACGGCAATGACCGCCTTTGTAGTAGCAAGAGTCGGTACTTTCAGTAAATCTGCAAGGACAAAATAAAGTCCTGCCCCGAACAGACAGGAAAACGGTAAAAGTATACCTAACATAAAACACCTTCTTTCATAGGATTTTAGAGTACATCACCTTTTTGTCGGTGTATGTGCTGTTCTTGCGCGGGCGGCTTGCTACATTCCAATTACCGCCGCCGCAGGAGCCGCCGCAAGTCCAGTTTGAAGCTCTCAGGCTTGTGCCTTTTTCGGTCGAAAGAATGTAGGTTATAATTTTCTGATAGCCCATGTGCTTTGCGATCCGTCCGCAAGCCGCATACAGGAAACTACAAGCGTTCTTGTAGCCGTCCACACAGAGCCTTGTCACCTCGGCGGTCAGACCGTTATCGAGGAAACGTGAAACGGGGCGGCCAACAATGGCAACGCCCCGCAATTCGTCCTTTTCATCGACTACTCCGATACAGAATTTACAGCCTTGAACCTTTGAGTGATGGCGATGGTGTTTTATTACAAAATTGTTTGCTTGTTTTAGAGTTATAGGAATAACTTTGATACCATCGCCCCCTATCTCTTATACTCAATCGGTCTTGTCAGCCTGATAACCGCCGCCAGCGATATAAAGATAGCGAACGCCGACAACGCAAGCACAGCTTTACCGACAATGTGATTCATCAACGTGTCGAACCAACTTTTATTGAGAAAATATATAAGCGGTATGTTACCCACAAGCAGGATTGCCATTGTGATAAACTCTTTCATCGGCTCGTACAGCAGAATGTCAAGCTCGGAGGATACCATACGCATATCCGACAGTTTTGATATAATCGGGGTCAGCGTTGTTTTGAGCGTTTTATCCTCCTGACAGGCGATAACGGCGTCAATCCACTCACGGTAAACCTCGCTTGCCACCTTGTACTTGATGTTCTCCAAAGCAATCCCGATATTGCCGTTGATAAGGTTGGTCTGCGCCAGAAACAGCTTGAACACATCACACACAGGAGGATTGAGATACGACACGTTTTCCTCAACCGCTAAAATGAAGTTTTCACTTCGCAGATACGAGGTCGTGATGATGGACAGAGCCGTTTCAAGCTCGCTGTTAAGCTGTTTCTTATAGAAATTCGCTGTAAACATCACATACCAAAACGGCAGGAGCGACAAGCCCACCGCCATAACGGGTATCATCAGGAAGTTGTTGAGCATAAGAGAAAAGAACGTGCCGATAATGAACAGGAATATCGAGAACACGCACAGCACCGAGAAAAGGTTCTGCTTGCCTGTGACCTCCAAAATCTCCCTTGTTTCCATGATGGTTTTGCGGATACCCTTAACCTTTTTGTCGGTAGTAGCTTCCTTGATTTTCTGCGCGAGGGTCTTTTTCCTGTTTCGGAACGGCTTTGCCACATTGTCGGCAAACTCGAACGGCGAGAGCGACAGCATTAAAAAGCCGCCGCCCACAAGTCCGAGAAATGCAATCAGTAAAAGCGTTGTCATCAGGCAACACCTCCCATCAGTTTTTCAAGCGCGCTGATTGGCATACCGTTTTCACGGAGCCGCTTTTGCAAACTCGCCGAAATGGTGTCCACTCTCTCAAACTCGCCTTTGATTGTCACCTTGCCCCTTGCAATACTGTTTTCGGTGATGTTGTAACGGAAAAGAGTGCGGATATGCCGTGAGCCGTCCGGCAGTATCTCGCACTCCGTAATCTCCATTATCTTTCGGGAGCTGTCCTCCAGCTTTTTAGCGAACATCACGATGGGGAAAGCCTCGGTACAGAGGTTATAAAGGGTCTTGTCGTTGATGTCGTACTTAGTCTTGCACAGCGTAACCATGCGGTTATAAGTGGCGTCGCAGGAGTTGGCGTGTGTCGTAGTTATTACGCCATGTCCAGTCCGGGCCGCCTCTTGCGCGGCGAACGCTTCGGCCGATTTCATCTCACCCACGCAGACAATGTCGGGGTTAGAGGTCAAGGCGTATTCGAGCAATTTTTCCTGATCGATATTCTGTTTCGGGTCTTCGCTGTCCCTTGTAACCGTATGCACCACGTTATTGACAACATTGCCGTTTCCGTCCTCTTTCACAAGGTCAAACTCACGGCAGCCGTTTTCAATAGTAAATAGCCTCATATGGTCGGGAATGGTGGAGAGCAGCCATGCCATCACCGTTGTTTTGCCGGAGCCGGTCGCACCGGTGACGCACATGGAAAGCCCATAGCGCAAGCAGACCGAAAGAAAGTCCAGCATTTCAGCCGTAGCCGTCTTGTTTTTGATGAAGTCCTTTTTGCCAAGCTGTTTCGGGTTTACGATACGGATGGAAGCCGCCACACCCTTTTCCTCATCGGTGACAGGGTTTCCGAGGACGGTAATACGGATTTTGTTGGATAAGTGACCTCTGACAACCGGCTGTGAATGGTCCAGTATCATGCCCGATTGGTGTAACACCCTGCGAATTACGTCAATGGCGTGTTGCGGACTGTTAAAATGTTCGCTTGCGGGGAGAATTTTACCGCTTGCGTAGGTGATTTTTACGTCTTTCCATGAGTTTATGTTTATTTCCTCCACATCGTTTGAAAAGAGATACTGCGTGAGGAATGAAAACTCGGCCATCTCAGCGTACAGGCGGTCAATCAGACCGTCAAAGTCGTAACCGTCCACGCTGATGTTGTAGTCGTTCAGATATTTTGCGACATACGCGCATATCTGCTTTTTCTGTTCTTCGGGGTTATCGGAAATGAGAGTGGAAAACTTTGACGATATATACTCCTGAACCTCCGTCAGAACATCAATAAAAGGCTTTTCGATGCCCTTATCGTCAAAGAACGCGCTGTATTTTCTATTCAAGCTCAAACACCTCCTTCGCCATTTTCTTGATTTCGGCATTGTATTTTTTAGCTTCCTTGCCCGATATACTGTCAAGCAGTCCCGCCGAATAAAACTGCTGTTCAATTTCCTTAACATGGGGCAGCGTGTAGGCAACCTCGCCGTAGACCGAACGAAACGTAGCTTCCTCTTGCCCATGCTTGATATTGGAAAGCACCTTGATATGGCTGTCGGCTTTGAATTTTGCCCTTGAAATGAGCGGCAAATGCGAGGTAAAATAGGAAAACGCCTTTAAGTCAGCGCCGCAGAGCCGCAGGATAACATCAGACTGTTGCAGGGCAATCGTGGTAAAGCCGTCCTCGGTCAGAACGCTTGAACAGTCGATGATAACGTAATCGGTTACTTGGCGTAGTTGGGATATAAACTCCGCTACCCTTTCAGCCAAAAACTCCGAATAGGTGAAAATGTTATCGCCGTTCTTGTAGCCGATGATGGCGATATTCTCATGCTTCGGGTAGGGTATGGCGGTCTGCATAATGTCAAGCTGCTTAATATGCGGCTTGGAGAGCAGACTGCCGAGCGTCCGGCTTTTAATATCCACACTTGGCATGACGGTGGACAGCACAGGGCAGAAAAGGTCGGCGAATATAACGATTACGTTCTTTTTCTTGGCTTCAAGCTCCCTCGCCAGCTTCATCGCCGTAACCGTCTTACCGCAGGAGGGGTTTCCCCAAACAGCAACGATTTTATTATTCATCAGGCGTTACCTCCTGTTCCTCCGCGCTCGGCGTTTCGGGTGTTACCTCCGGTTCGGATTCTGTTTCCGATTCGGATTCGGCTGTAAGCGATTCAAGGTAATCCTCTTGGATTTTCAAAAACTTATCGCCGTTTTCCTCCGTGCCACGGTATACGAGAGTACAATGGATTCTGCCTGTTGATTCAAGTTCGGTAAGAAGCCTTGCCTGAACCGGCACGACAAGCAGAGTGATTGAGCTTGGCAGCTCTTTTTCATCGGCATTGCTATCCGTATATTCCTTATCGTAGCCCTTGCCGTTCGTTACGGCGATAACCTTAACGTATTGCAGTTCGGGCGGCGCTACGGTTTCCCTGAAATCGCCCACATCGGAAGCAATCAGGCTGACAATATCGCCCGCTTCGAGCTTACCCGAAAGGCCGGCCGCAAAGGATTTGATGGTAATGGAAATCGCCTGATGTGTTCCGTCAAGCTCATGCAGATAGGCAAACTCGGTAAGGGGAGTGTCGGACAGCTTGCCGGAGAGGACATAATCGCCGTTTTGCAAGTCGTATTTTGCGTATTTGCCGATGACATTCTCTTTTTCTTTCAGTACATTATCGGGCAGATTGTAGCCGCCGACCTTAACAATAGATACCATATCGGCGGTAATCACATCGCCCTGTTTCACATCTTTGGTGATACGGACAATCTCGGTCTGCGCCTTGACCGCGCCGTTAAACAGCGGCGTTAAGCCAAAGCAGATGATAAGTGACAGGACTATGCAGATAAGCCCTAAAACGGTACGGTTTTTCAAGATGTTCAAGTCAGATACCTCCCATATTTGAAATAATAAACGACAAAATACCCCCGACACACAAAAACGGTGCAAGGGGTATTGCCGTGCCTTTACAGGCTTTACAGCCTTTTGTGATGATAATACTAAGTGAGAAAAAAGCAACGAGCGAAAGGCTGATGACCGTCTGCGCAAGCCCGCCCCATACGCCCAACACAGCGCCGCAAGCGAACATCAGCTTTATATCACCACCGCCGATGGAGCCGCCTTTGACAAGCGCGGGGATAAGGAAAGGGAGCGCGGTCAGTATAGCGCCCCAAAACGAGCCGCCTGTTCCGATTAAGCTGACAATTAGGATAGACACCGACACCCAATCGTCCACCTCGCGCCGTTTTATATCGGTGACGGCGGCATAGACGAGTAAAGTTGAAAATAGACAGCCTTTGAGAATAAGCGTCATCATATCTCCATTTCGTCCTCGTCATCGCTGAGCAAATCGCGCTGACCGAACGGGTCAGGGTCAATCCCGTAGTCGTTGTCCTCAATTTCGGCGGCTTCTCGGTCGGCAACGTCGGTGATAACGTCCTTTATATCGTCCATGTATGTCCAGTCGCGGCGCTGCCATTCATCGTATAAGCTCCAAAGAGGACTCGCGCAGGACATAAGCCCCTTTAACTGCTCCGTGGTGTAATTGGATGTTACGGGGTCAAGGCTGATGTGGAGGTCGTACATCATCGTGAGCTTGTACGCCTCGTCAATGATTTTTTCGGGCGGCATCTTTTTTACTTCATCCACATATTCCTCGTAAGCAAGTTTCGCACGGTCGAACACTCTCTCGGCGAGATAATCATGCTCCTGCTTTTCAAGGTAATCAAAAACCGCCAAGAAAACTTGATTATCCTTGTGTTCTTTAAGATAAAAACGGTAGGCATCATCTAAAACATTGTCTTTCAGCGTAAGCGCCTGTATCATTTCATCGGACATGAATATATCACAGAGTTCATTGCGGAGTTGGTGTTTGATCTCTACCCCCGAATGGAGATTTGTCAAATCATCCAATGAAGCAGAGTCGAAAACATCCTTTGCTTCGCGCTTAATCCTCTCATTCAAGCTATCTCTTGTCGGAAAGCCTTTTTCAAGTATGTTTTCGATGTAAGACAGCCTGTTCCAGAAGCCTTCAAGAAGATACGGCTGTTTATCCGCAAGCTGTATGGCGATACTGCGAATGGCGGCGGCATACAGCTTGCCTTGAAACTCTTGATACGCCGGTGAGCTTTCGTCAAGGGTATGCGAAGTCAACTTTTCGTACCCGCCCCGTATCTGTTCGTATTCCTTTTCGGCAAACTTGGCGATTTCAAGCCATTTCAAAAGCCCATAACCGTCAAGCATTTCAAAATATCCCATGTTATCCTCGGTGGGAAATTCAGAGTAAACATCTGCTTGCAGTATGCCTTTGGCGGCCTCGTACAAGAGCCAGCCGCTTGTATCGTAGTGATAGGGTTTTAATTTGTCATATATCCGTTTGGCGTTTTCTTCGGTCAGCCGCTTGTCCGTAAACACCTTGATTCTCGGCATATATTCGCTTCGCATTTGCTCGTCAGTCATATTTTTAGGCATGATACACCTCCCACAGCTTTAATCCGATGTCGTAAATTACGGGAATGGTCACGCTGTTTCCAATCTGCTTGTAAAGCTGATTGTCTGAGTTAATCGCCTGTGCCTTAAAAAACATCTCATCGCTAAAGCCTTGCAATCTGAAGCACTCAAGCGGCGTCAGTTTTCTGATACGGCCGCAAGCCGTTACCGTTCCCTGATTGCAGGAGGTCATCAGCGTTTGGGCGATTTCCTTGCCGACACGCCCTCGCCTTGTTTTGCTGTCGGGGAAAGTAATATTTACGCTGTCACCAACGGCGGCCTCCGCATAGCCTTTTTCTGTGGCTTCCCTGATTTTAAGGAATGTCGGGCATTTCTCGCACTCGCAGAGATAAACACCCATTCTGTCCTGACAAGTGAGCGTAAAACTTGGTTCGCCGCACTCCTTGAACCGTCTGCCGTTCTGCCGTTTTTCGGTGCGGTCGGGGGTTAGTACGGCTCTTGCAGACACAAAAACGCCGGAATTATCCCCCTTGTGGTTAGTAATTCCGGCGTTATAACGAGCCTTTATGCACCTTGCGATTTCAGTCAGTTTCGGATTTTTGTTTAAGTCAATAAAGCACAGATTTTCCATACCGGTTAAGTCCAACACCGCATTCTCTGTTTGATTACGGTTAAGCCCACAGCGAATACTTGACATGAGTGTATATGCTGTGTCGATTTCACCGACTATTCCCTCCTTGCGGTTCACACCGATGCAGTACAATCCCGTTCTTGCACCACCCCCGCCACCTTGTGCGGTAAGTGTTATTCCGATACCGCTTGGGTCGTAAACCCTACTTCCCTGACAACCCCCTATAAGTTGGATAGGAGCTTTTGTGTTTGTGCTTCCGATAGGAAATACTTTTCCGGCACTTCCGTTTCTAAGATGTCCGACAATGAAAACGCGCTCTCGGTTTTGGGGAACGTATGCTTTGGAATTGATAACCTGCCATTCACAGTCGTACCCAACTTCGGATAGCTGATGCAGAACCTCCGTAAAATCCCGTCCTCCATTGATTGAAATGAGGTTCTTAACATTTTCAAGCAGAACCCATCGGGGTTTATCTTCGGGAGTTTTGCCCTTGATGAGTCTAATAATCTCAAAAAACAGGCCGCTTCGCTGTCCGTTAAGCCCTGATTGCTTTCCGCTGACACTGACGTCTTGGCAGGGAAAACCCGCTGTCCAGCCGTCTGCGTAGGGTATATCGCTTGATTCGAGTTTTGCAATATCGTCATTGAACCACTCCTTTTCATTAGGTGCGTGTATGGCCTGATAGCTTTTGATGGCGTATTTGTCTTTCTCGCAATAGCCGATACACCTGAATCCGGCTTGCGAAAGCCCTGCCGTGAAACCGCCAAGCCCCGCAAAAAAGTCTATAAATGTCATCTGTCAACCCCCTCGTCATGCTCGTTGTCATGTTCAATGTCCGCTTGGGGCGAATTGACTTGATCCTGTTCCATCTTCATCATAAAACGGAATATATCGTTTAACATGACAGGGTGGACATTGGAGCATAATGAAGTTGTATTATCGGCTGTTCTATATGGGTCTTTCCCATTTTCCCGAAGCTGCGCCGCTTCTTTCATATCCCGAAAGCTAAACAACTCAGCCCTGTTTCGCGCGTCATTGTAATACCGTTTATCCCAATCCGCGCCTACAATCGACCGCGCGATAACGTACATAGACCGCTCAAGCCCGAACGTGTCCGTAAGTTCTGTGATAAATTCGGGCAGATTATGAGCATGGTAAGCGCGGGAAGCGTTCTCATCAATAAACGCTTTGCACTCCTTGTTGATTTTGTACGATTCCCTCCACAATTCTATCTCGTCATTTTCCTTTGCATAGCGCGCGGAGGGAATATACACCGGATAAGTCTGATACATCAATACACCTCCCATTCGTTTCCGTAAACATATGGATAATGCTTCTGGCTGCGTGAAAAGCGGACAAGATTAGCCACTTGTGTCACGACCGACATATTGTACTGGTCTTTGGTGGTCATCATCACCGAACCGGCAATGCCCGACAGTACGCCAATCATCGTGTAGGCCACGTTCCCGCTGACAATAAAGATGATGACGGAAACAATCCCCCCGAACATCGTGCCGATCAGCGCTTGTATAAGCTCTTTCTTGCCGAAGCCGGAGAAAAATTCATTTTCTGTTTTTACCCCCATCGGGATATACAGGGTGTTTGTGTCGTTGTCCATAAAAACCTCCCTTTATTTGTAATAGTAAATCGCCAAGTCTTTTATAATCCACACGCACTCGGCGATAATCCAGAACAGCACGGCGTTTTTGGCGCGTTTCTTATAGCGCATGGCTTCGTCCTCTGCGCCTATCAGCTTCAACATACAGAAGATAAACCGCGCCGCCACGCCGAGCCGCATAATAATTAAAACCCCTGTTGTAATGTCATCGACTTTCAATAGCTGCCCTCCGTTCCGTCATAAAAGACTTGATGTGAGAGGACAAGCCCCTGCGCGGCATCGTTGATTTTCTTTGTACGGCTTAAAAGCTGTGTAACGGTGTTATTGATTTCATTGCGGTTTTTGGCATAATAATACCCGTTTACATCGCTGCAAACGGGTTTTCCCTCACACCTTAACTTGTTGACAATCTGCCGTAAGCTCCTGCCGTTTATGCCGAAAAGCTGTTCCAGTTCGCCGCTTGTTATAAAGCTGTCGGCTCCGGTGTGCCGATTTTTCAAATAGCGTAAAATATCTTCGCTTTGGTCTATCTTCATTATCAGCCCACCTCTCATTTCATCATGTTTTTCGCCATTCCCACCAACCTTACCGAGTGATATACATTGTTCACGACACCGCTGCCGCCGCCCCCTGTCGGCATGACAAACTCGGACAGGAATTTCGGCGTTTTGATGGCAAGCACCATACAGGCAACGCCCCAAAAAACGTGCATATTGAGCATTAAGCCTATGCCGAGCTTTGCAAGGGCAATTTGCACAATCACCGATAGCAGGGATTTGAAAAAGGTGGATAGGTAGTTTTTGAATACGCCGCTGTCATTGTCCAAAAGTCCGACACAGGCAATCGGCACTCCCACACGCAAAATGAGCATTTCCAGACCGCGCATGAGGAATTGAAAGTACAAAATAAAGTAGCAGATGATGAAGATTAACCCGAAAATAGCCGTAACAATGCCGAGCGAGGATATTCCGTTCACCCACGCCGTCCATGTGTATTCCGTTCCATCGCCGATTACCCTAAGTATCTGCGAGGACATATCCGTTACAATATCCGACATCCAGCCGTAAATCACAGGGAAGCAGATAGCAACCGCAAGAGCCTTGATGAAGTTGATAACCAAGTAATACGGTTCTTCATCGGCGTCGCTGCCGTTCCAAAGCACATAGGTGTCAAAACCCTTTTTGACAAACTTCAAGATGATAAGCGATACCCCGAAACCGAATATGACCTCCGTAAGCCCTGAAACAAAGCTCGTGCCGGATATGTTCGTCATGTACTGCTCTGCGTTGAGCGCCAGAGGTACGATACCCTCCATCAGTCCGTCAATGTAGGCAATCGCTCCGTTCAGGATTGCCACAATCAGTAATACTAAAATTACTTCCAATCAGTTTTCACCCCGTTTCCGTATTTGAGATATACCCGATAAAAATGATAACGATAATCACGACAACCACGACTGCGATAATTTTTGCCGTGTCGTTTCCGTTATCATCTTGCGGCAGGGTATCGCTTTGTACTGCGGTATCCCCGCATACCGCTTGCGGGGATACCGGTGAGTGTTCATAGCCGGGAGTGTTTTCGTACGGCATGAACAGGATTGCCGCAATCAACAGCAAGGCAATTAAGCCGCCTGATTTCTGCATTATAGCCCTCCTGTCTAACCTCTGTAATTGAACATCTCATTGATTCTCTGATTGAGTGTCGGCAAAATTGTTCCGCTGAACAGCAGATACAAGCCGCCAAGCACCAGCGCACCGATAACGACCGCCATCAGAATTTTCACGGCGGTATCCACAAAGCCCTCGGCTTTGTTTTCGGTGAGAACCGTTTTCGTACGGACAGCTTTCGCTTTAACGATGATGATTACGGTCATTACGAGCGCGGCAACCGCCGCGCCGATTGCCATTATCTTGCCAAAAAGATTTTTCATAGTGAAGTCCTCCATATGTTTTATTTTATAAGGGAAAAGGGAGCTTTCGCCCCCTTTTCCAAACCTCAGAACGCTTGTATGTTACGCCGTTTCCTGTTCGCCGCCCTCGTTATCGGGTGAGTTTTCCTGCTCCTGCAACGCCTGTTCGTAGGCAGCCAAGACCTCGCTCTGAATCTGAGCGCGAGTAGTGCTGTTGATCGGGAAACAAATGTCCTTGAACTCGCCTGCGGCGTTCTTATGGCTCGGCATTGATACAAACAAGCCCTTAGAGCCTTTAACCAAACGCACATTGCGGACAACGAACACACCATCAAGGGTGAGCGAAGCCGCCGCTTTCACCTTACCGCCATCGGGAAAGAGTTTCTTGATTTCCGCTTTGATTTTCATGGGGTAATCCTCCTTGTGAAATAGATTTTTCGGGGTTTTCTTAACCTCGGTAATTGAACATCTCTTGAATCCTGCGGGTGAGTTCGGGCAGAATCGTTCCCGAAAAGAGCAGATACAGACCGCCAAGCACCAGCGCGCCGATAACGACTGCCATTAGGATTTTCACGGCGGTATCGACAAAGCCCTCGGCACGGTTGTTTGCAAGAACGGCTCTCACGCACGTTACCGTCTTGACATTCGTTACCGCAGCCCTCACAGCCGATACAGCCGCTTGTACCTTTGACTTTGCCTTGCTAAATAAGTTTTTCATAAGCTAAAATCCTCCCTTGAATTATTTGTAGTAACCGATGATAAGGTTAAGTGTTGCCGAGCCGAGAATAGCGCCGATGCAGGATATAATGGCAACCACAATGCGGTTGTTCCATTTTTTCGTGTCCATTTCATCGGCAGCCGAACGGCGTATGCAGAAGTAGATGATAAGCAGTCCGGCCACAACCGGAGCAAGCACCATAAGCCAAGTAGTAACATCGCCTATGAGCTTTTCCGTGCCTTTGACAATCTGACTGTCGCCGACTCCGGCAGCATAGGCGGGCATGGTTGTGGTGAGCATGAAAAAAGCTGAGAGCATCACAGCACTCAGCTTTTTGTAGTTTGAAACGATAAACTTTTTGATTTTTGCCATCGAAAAATCCTCCCTATAATATTTTGTGTTGGTGTTGCTTAATCGTCATCTTCGTTGTTCATAAACTTTGCAGCGGGATTACCACCCCCTTTCTCAGCCTCAGCCTTACGCATAATGTCCTTTTGGTAGTACACCCACACATTCCAAAGGATAACCGGCTTTGATATGTCGGTGATTATCGGGCGCTTGTTCTCACGCTCCTCCCGCAGTAATCGGTTATGCTCCTTATCGCCAAGCCCAAGCATTTTATTAAAATACCAAGCGGAGAGGTCGGGACCGTACATCATCGCAGGGTGAGTGCGTGATGTAACGATTTGATAGGGCCTCGCCACTCTGCGGACTTCATCTACATTGAGTAGGTTGCGCTGTGTCAGGCTCAGGCTATGTGAGCTTGACGGCGTGGAAAACTTTTGATGACTTGCCGAAAGCTGATAGCTCGAAGTGGTGTAAGCGCCGAGCTTTTCGCTTATTTCTTTCAGCGTTTCCATATCGTCAGCTTGCAGATAAATCCATGTTTGGCAGTTGGACTTGATGGTGTTTGCGGTGTTCTCGTCATACTTATCTTTAAGCTGTGCGAAGGATTGTAAAAAGAGGTTGAACCTCATGCCGCGCCCGCCGCCGACCGTCAGTTTATTGGTGAAGTCGGCTATGGTCGTGAAGTTGCCAAATTCGTCAAGTAAAAAATTTACTCTCTGCTTTAATCTGCCGCCCCTCTTGTCTGCTGTGTTTGCCAATAGCTCGTATTGCTGTGAAATAATCAGCGAAGCTATCGGGTAAAACGTGGTCTTTTCGTCAGGCAGAATAATAAAAAGCGCCTGTTTCTTCTCGCCGATGTCGGTGAGAGAAAAGTCGCTTGTGCTTGTTATTCCGTATATGGATTTTGAGGTAAAGAGCCGGAGTGTAGTGAGAGCCGAGGTGTAAAAGCTCCCGCGCGTCCGGCTCGGCGCTACATCCGATATGGAAAGCAACGGCCTGGCAGGGTGCGTTGGCGGCAGCTTCTTGACATACTCCAAAAGCGGCATTTTCCCTGAAATTGTCTTACACATTTCGGCAACGAACCAATATACATTGGTGAGGTTTTGATATTCGGGGCGCTTCTTGTTATCGCAGACAACGCAGAGAATCGCCGCCGCAATCACCGACATTTCACCGTTATGCCATATCTTCTCGCCGTCAGCCTTGCCGACAAGAGTATTTGTCATATCCCATGCGGACATCTCAGCTTTTTCAAAATCGCCACGGTTTACAGCGTCGATGACAGTCTGCAATAAGTTGTAGCGGTGGCTCTTTTCGGGGTTTTTGAAGTCCAGCACCTTTACATCATAGCCGAGCTTTTGCAGAAAATCGTTTGTGTATTGGTACAGCTCGGCTTTCGGGTCACTGACTACAAGGCTTTCTCCCGCAAGGCCGAGGGTGCAGATGGATTGTACCACAATCGTCCGGGACTTGCCCGAACGGGTAGCGCCGATACATAGGGTGTGTACATCATCGCCGACATAGTAAATTTGCTCCTTTCCGTTTTCAAGTTTTTTCATGCCGAGGACTACTCCGGCTTGGGTTAGTGTTTGCAATGGGTATCGCCTCCTTAAAAAGTTACAATTTGTGCGGTTGAATTTTGTGGAATTTTATACTATACTCTATTAGTATCATTATGCCTTTGAGGTAGCTCATCGGCGATAGTGGAAAACAATTATACTTATGCGGTCGGGGTCTTTTGGCTTTGTGCGCGTTTAATTTATATTAGTTAGCAAAACCCTCTCTCCCAAGAACAACGAATTTCAAAATGAAAGTATTCTTTATTAAGCATATAAAATCCCTGCAATGCCTATATGTTTAGGTTTGCGGGGATTTGTTTTTGCTTGGATAAATTTTTTTTCAGAATGCTATTGACATATACAGCTTCCCTGTATATAATATTACTATACAGGATTGTTGTATAGTAGCGCTACATGAAAAGAGGTGGACTATGAATAGGGACAAAAATTTGCCGCTTACGGAAACGGCTTATTATGTTCTGTTGGCGGTAAAGGAACCGGCTCACGGATATGTAATCATGCAAAAGGTTGAGGAATTGAGTGATGGGCAGGTCAGATTGGCGGCGGGAACGCTGTACGGTGCGGTTGAAAATTTGCTGAATAAAGGGCTGATTACTTCCATACCGAGTGACGATGTTCGGCGCAAGGTATATGCCATTTCAGAAAAAGGGGAACAAATACTCCGCGCTGACTATCAGCGAATGGCTCACATGATGAGCATAACCAATATGATATTGGAAAAGGGGGACGAAACGAAATGAAAAAGTTTAAGTTGATTGCGGACTTTGAAAAGGAAGAACAATTTTTGAATGATATGGCTAAAAAGGGGTATCGTCTAAAAAAATACAATTCGCTCGGCATGTATACCTTTATGAACGCCGAACCGCAAAATTCGAGTTACAGAGTGGATTATCGTAAATTCTCTAACAACGCGCAGTTTGAGGAATATTGCACGCTATTTCGAGATGCCGGATGGGAGCATGTTTATGGTACTCGCCGCTCTGGGTCACAATATTTTCTGCCAATTTCGGGTAAGGCGCAAACAGATGACATATTCTCGGATGAAGAATCAAAAGCGGGACGGTATAAAAGATTTTCGGCACAATGCTTCACCTCGCTGACGATGATGATTGTGTGGTTTATGATAATAACGCCGGAAAACGGGGCGCTTTGGGATGTGAAAAGCTGGTATTTTACTAATGGACTTTGGGAAATGACTGGTTCATTGTTTTGGAAAGCATTTCTGTTTGAAACGCCTTTTGTGATTTTGCGAGTCGTGCCACCTATCGTTTTTTTGCTTTTGGCGGCTTTATATGGATATTGGGCGGTAAAAGCAAAGAATTTTTTAAGGAGATATAAATAATGATACCCTTTTCAATCGTTTTTTCTTTCGTAATAGCAGCGGTATTCACGGTAGTTGTGCCAATAGTTATTCTTATTGTTCTTGGAATTAAAAGGAAAATAAGCGGTTTGCCATTGCTATTTGGTGCGGCGGCGTTCTTTTTGTCACAGGTTGTATTGCGTATGCCGCTTATGAGTATGTTATCGGGGCAAAGCTGGTATCAAGCCTTTGCTTCACAGTTTTTCCTGTATGTATTATTCTTATCTTTCAGTGCAGGCCTTTTTGAGGAAAGCGCACGTCTCGGCGGAGCACTCTTGCTGAAAAAGCACAGAAGCTATAAAGACGTAATTTCCTTTGGCCTTGGTCACGCTTTCTGCGAAGTAATCATATTGGTTGGCATAGCAAATATCAGTAACGCTCTATTGTGCTTATCTATCAACAGCGGTAATGGATTATCCATGCCTTCCTCTGAACGGATGGAAACAATGTTAGCGTGGCTGACGAGTACAAACACAATGGATGTCTATTTGGGAATATTGGAACGCTTTATAGCCGTAATCTTTCATATATTTGCAACCGTTCTTGTGTTTATAGGCGTAACGAAAAAGAAAATCCATTACTATTTTCTTGCGATACTTGTTCATACGTTATTCAATCTTTCGGCAGTATTGCTTACACAATTTGCGGGGGCTGTAATATCAGAAATAGCGTTGTTAATTACTGCGTTGGCAATGGGATTTTATACGCTAAGACTCAAGGAAGATTTCAACATCAGGGGGGCAGTATAGATGAATAAGCGTCAATCCACTACCGCAATACTACTTGCTATAACTGTTTTTATCACATGCCTTTCAGGGTGTGGGCAAGCATAACGCCTCTCACCAGCCCAAAACCCAACACTCGTATCTAACGAAACCTAACCACTAAGCGGCGGGGAGTCCCGCCGCTTATGCTTCGCCTTTCATAAAATCCAATCCGTCATATCCACTCTGCAAAAGCCCTTTTATCAATTCATCGTCAGGGTCAAGGACAAAGCTCTCAAAAGCCTTGTCCTTTTCTTTTTCCGACAGCCACTTAGCCGAGCCGTGCTGATACTGCCCAACAGCGGCAGGGGTCTGTATGTCCGGCGTGACCGTGTTCAGATGGCTTTGATACGGCCGCATATTGGTGAGGAAAAACACCATCGCAAGAATGAGCATAAAGCCCTGTGCGCACAAGAACAGCAATAGGTGCTGTCTGCTTGCCGTCATGCTCCTGATACATTCAGAAAACCCTGTGAATGCCAGCGTTCTCATTTGCCCTGTCAGAATATTGTGCAGAGCCATAGATAAAAACACGTTGAGGATACCGCCGATTATAAAAATCAAGGCGCAGATGATTAGCTTGGGTTTCGTTTTCATCGCTCCATATCCTCGCTTTCGTCATCGTCAAGTTGCATAAGGTCGTGCATTTTTTCGTAATCCTCAATGCTCATCGTACCGTCAAAGGCGTAGGGGTTAAACACCTCATCACCGCCATACAGCCGTTCACTCCACGGCATTTCAGGCGGCAAGTTGTCGGGGCGCGGACACCGCGCGGTATCTATCGCCGTTATTTGCGCCTGTTCGAGCAGTTTCAAAACGCTGTCATAGTCAAAGTAGATTTTATGATTGGCGTCGCTCTCGTAGCTTGTGACAACATTAATAATAATCTCGCAAAACCATCTAACCTGACCACTCTTTTCTAAATCCTGCATATCCTACCCTCCTATTGTTCCATGCCTTCGTCAAGCTCGTTGTCCTGCTCATGCGTAAAATCAAGCTCGCTGCCCTTGTCAAACAAGGTTTTTTCAAGGACATGGATTATATTGTTTATCGTGCTCCTGTCCTTATCGTTCGTCACGTTGTCCTTACCCTTTTCAAGAGCCATAAAGAAAATCGCCCTTAACTCGTCACGGTTAAACAGCAGATCGGCGAACGAATTGCCCGCCGCCATAAAGCCAAGAAGCTGTTTATCTCTGCCGCCCATGCCGAACATTCCACCCGAATAGGTGTGGTCGCTTATTTCCTTTTTATCGGCGATAAGCTCCTTTGTGTTGTCGGCGCGCAGAGCGTAAACGGGTATGCTGAATTTCACCGCATTGGCGGCGTCCTCCGGCGTAGTGAACACCATATCGTCCTGTGTATAGCCGTAACCGTGAAAACGGCTTGTAACCATCTCGGCGATATACTTGTTGACATTTTCGGGAGCGGCGGTTTCATCACGCAGGGTTCTGAAACCGTCAAGGATTTCCGCAAGACGGCTTTCGTCCTCGTCCGTGAGGTTGTGCCGAACACTCTCGGCCTCGCCGTAGCGGTCAAGGATGGCGCGCCAGTTGTCGTTGTACTCGACAACATCAAACGTGCGGGTCGAGCCGCTTTCCAAACGTGTCGGCTTGAAGGTGACATCAACCGTTCGGGCAACGAAGCTGTTTTGCTGTACCTCCGCAATGTGCTTGTTATAATGAAGCTCGTATATGTTCCCGAATGGTCTGTTGTCGTGATTGCTCGTAACCACAACGGAAAAGGCTTTCACGCCGTAATATTCGGAGTCGGTAAAATACTGCCATGTGTTGTAAGCGTTGGTGTTTCGGATATATACATCACGCTCGTCAAAGAGCCATGTTCCGCTGCCCCGTGACAGCCAGAGGTAATTGCCGTTCATGGGTTCGGCTTCCTTTAACTGTTCGGCGTCATAATCAAAATCGGTCTGATAGAACAGGGTATTGTTCTGCGTAATCTTCCGCAGAGTGTCTATGATGTTAACGCCTTTGAATTTGTACATTTTATCGCCTACCTTTCTGTTTTTTTACGGCTCACAACCGTATTCGTCCTCAAACTCAGGCTTAGGATTGCTTTGAATTACTGTGCGCTTGACTGAGGCATCGTGCATGAAGTCTTTCCAGCCAATTTCTTTTGATAGTTCATGTTTTTGCATATAATAGTGAGCCTCGCCCAATGTTTCAATAAAAGGAACAGTAAGTAACGGCTGCGTTTCCTCCGGCGTCAATGGTTCACCGCCGCCGTATTGGTATGTCGTGACTGAAACGGATAACCTATCACCGTACTTATCACTCATCGTTTCATATTCGGGATATGTCTTGACATCATCAAATGTAGGGACACCGATGATATATAGCTTTGCTTGGTCACTCCCGTACCCGTACATGAAAATCTCCGAATACTGTAAGCTCCTGCCGGGCCTGTCGATAAGGCTGTCAAGATGTTTAACGCTTTCATAGCCCGCAGCAAAATCCGTCTTGTGTGTGACTTCAGGCAATATTACCAATTTATCATGCGCTCTCAAATAATTGTGACAGGAAGATAAAAGGCTTTCGACCTCGGTTCTGTTCTTGATTTCATCAATCGGCATAAGATTGTTTTTTAATCTTTTGCCGTAGATATAAGATTTGACCGTGATTTCATACTCATCGTCAAAATAACGCCCAATCATGCCTTGAGTGACGGGGTGATTCCTGATTTCCTCCAAGTCATCCGGTTTTCCGCAGATGAAGTAGACAAACTCTCTGCCTGAATTATAGATTTCAATGCGCGAATACGGTAAGCCTTTGGTTTCGTTGCCGAGTAAAGATTCTAATTCTTTCAGCCGTTCAGCGCCGTATTCATCAGCGTGTTCGTCCCACCGCCATACGGCGCTACCGGAGGACACCGCAATACCTTTCTGTTCCAAAAACTCGCAACGCCGTTTTAATTCCAAAAGATTGTTTTTCGCTTCCTCGGAATAAACATAGTCACGGTCGTAATGCTCAACATGGTTGCCTTTATAGTAAATGTAGCCCTCATGGTCACGGGTCAGGTGTTCAATATCGTGCAGATACGGTCTAACGTATGTACCGCCGATAACCCTTTGATACAAGTCTTCAAAAGCCTTTTTCCCTTGTTCATTCAGATGGCCGTTGACGGCAAGCTCGGTGAGCTTTAAATGCTGCGGGTCTAATAAATCGCCGTCATTGGTCTTTTTCAGGATTTCGCAGGATTTATCGCAAGTATAGTGTACTTCCTGCTGTGTCCGCTCATCGCTCATAACCGTCCTCCTGTTCCTCGGATTGCTCCGTTTCATGCGCCATCGAATGGGCGACCTCGTTTCGGACGGGCATATCGTCAAGCCATTTTTGCAAACTCTCCGGCTTGACAACACCGAGGAAGTCGGCGCGTTCCCACTTTGATTCTCTGCCGTCAAAGAGATTTTTTGCATATACGGCCTGACCTCTTGCACCGTAGGTACAGCCAAAGCCGTTATATGCCACCCAAAGACTGTTTTGTGCGTTCCGGCAATTGGTTATCAGCGTTTGCGGGTCAAGCACAAGGATTTTATTTTCATAATTCTGCTGATTGCTGTCGGCGAAACAATCGCTTAAGCTCAATGGTTCAAGTCTTTGTCTTATTTTCAAATTTTCATCAATCCTTTCCTGCAAGACATACATCACGGGTTTATTCAGTTTTTCGGCGGCGTCAATTTCTCCTTGCATACCCTGTGTTATTTCATCTCCGCAAACCCAAACCTCGGAGCAATAATTTAATAAACCTAAACCCATTTCAAGAGCCTTTTCACGGTTTCCCGCCACATCTTCCTGTAAAAAGCCCTGCCAAGCAAGGTGAGGGGCCAGCGGAATATGGCCGCACCCTGCGACATACTCGCAGTAGCGGTTAGCCTTTTTCAGATTTTCCTCAACATCGCCGCGCACAGGACTTGCGACATATACAAGTTTCATTGATAGCACCTACCTTTCCATTTCCAGCACATCGTCCGTCAACCCATTTTCGGCGGCGGATTCATGGGCGTGCGCTACCTGATACTCCGCAACCTCCGCACGGGTGCTGTCGGCCGCAAAGTCAAGCTGTTTTTGTAGGAACATATATAACGGAGCGTCGGGGTCTTTTATCTGCGTTTCGGATGCCGCCGCCATATTATGGGTCTTGACATATTCGGGGTAATTCCCGCAAAGTGTAGCGCGTAGGCTTTCCTCGCTGACGATAAAATCACGGACGTTATCGTTCTTCTGCGAAAGCTCATATAACGGTACGGCGGCGGCCGTGCTGTCGTAGCAGAGATATTCGCTCTTTTCCTTGCCGTATTCTTGCGCCTTTTCCGATAATACATCAGCCGCAACAATTTTATCAACCGCAAGCAGGACACTTTTATCGTCCGACATGAGTAACACGCCGTCTGTGATTTTTTCTACCTTTGAATCGCCTGAAACGCCTTTATCCTTGCCGTTCTTCTCCATCAGCTTGGCAATTTCAATCCCAATTTCAAAACAAGTGTTTACATTGCCCCAAAGGGACTCGTTGTTATGTGACGGCATAGAATCCCTCCCTTACAGCGAAAGCTCGTCATCAGCCACAAGCTCGTCACGTTCCAATTCCTCGTGCTCTTGAATTTCCGGCACAAGCATTTCGATTTTCTCAACAACCTTTCCAAGCAGGGTGTTTTGCTCATAGGTCAGGTCGGGAAAATTCGCGCCGAGGTGAACAAGCCCCTGCCGTATCAGCTTCATCTCTGTTTCGTCAAACAGCTTGTTCTGGTCGATAAGACCGCAGCGGACGGCAAAATCCTCTTTGCAATTTTCGTAATCGCTGAAATAGTGTCCGATGTCAACCCTCGTTCTCTCGCTGTCCTGTTTCCATGTGACATATTCCATATCGCCATATTGCGTCGTTCGGGCCGCAATGATATAGTTTGCAAACTCGCACAGTCTGCGGTATTGCGGTAAATCCGCAAACGTGAGTGGTTCTCCCTTTTCGTAAAGGCCGTATACCTCAGACAACGATTCATATATAGGACGAATACGCCAATAATCCTCATCACTGGCGGTATTGCGGTGCAGCCGATAATCGCCGCCGCCGAGGATTTCCAAAACGGGAAAGCCGTTTTTACTTACGGCAATCTCATCGTTTTTAAGTTCGCACTCGTAGCCGTGCTTTCGCAGTTGGGTCATTACGAGATTGGTAAATTGTTCCTTTTCACGCATGGGTTAGCCCTCCTTCTGAAATTTCGCTTCATGCTCGGCTTTATGCTTTGCCTGAAGCTTTTTATAAAACGCATAGACACAGTTTTCCGTATCGGGGTAACTGCCGGTCAAGCAACTTGGCTTACTTGTGCGGAACGTAAAAGGACACCCACGGCAAGGGTGTCCGATAGGAAATTCGTATATCGGTTCCGGCATGATGACAACTCCGTATCCTTTATTCGGTACTGTGATTTTCTCATGGTTTCTGTAACCTCCCTCAAACAATGTGCTGCTTCCTCCCTTATAACGGAAAAAGGGCATGAAGCTAAAACTCCATACCCTTATCCTTGTTTTTAAGATACCATTCTTTCATCGCCCTGTCCGATAAATCACCATAAGCCTTGCTGTATTTCTCCTGCCACTCGGAATTGTTGGCGACAATACCGCAAGCGAAAAAGTCTAAAATCTCGCGCATAAGCTCCATAGCAAAGTATTGTTTCCGTGCGGCGGTAAACCCGGCGTTCTTAACCTCGTATTCTTTTGAGATAATGGACTTGACAGATTTTACGATTTTTGCGCTGATCTGTTTTTTCGCCTCGTCCTCGCATTTATTACGGTAAGCCTTTAGCTTATCGGGGTCATTAAGCGAGGTATATAGCTTTTTCAATTCACACAGGCTGTCTATGTATTGCCCGACAGCCGCTTGTAAATAAGTGTTGTTTTTAATAAGCTCATCGGCAAGAGCGTCAATTTCCGCTTTGACCTCCGGCGGCAAGAGCTTATACGCAACCCTGCCGCCTTTGGGTATTGCGTTACGGAGCCGCCATAGCTTTTCGGCAACCTCCGCAAGCTGCTCATTAGAATTGAATAGCTGTGTGATGTTGATCGTCCTGCTGTCCGAGTAGGTATCAAACTCGGACTTCACAGCCTTGAAGTTTTTCGCCCTCATGCTTTTCATATAATTATCAAAATCTAAAACCGCCTCATCGTAGCTCCCGCCGATTTTCTGCTTGGCAAGTTTCTTCTGCTCATAAAGGGCGGCGATTTTATCAGCAAAGGTGGATTTGATAAGGGCGATGCGAATATCATTCGCCACTTTTGGCGGCACATAGGTCTTTGCTACCTTCTGTGCCTTATCCCAAAAGCAGATATGCAAGTGTGGGTGCTGACCTTCATTGTGATAAGCTCCGCACCAGCCGAGGTTGGCAATATCAATGTTGTTCTTTTCGGCGAGTGTGCGTATATGCTGTTCGGCGTACTCCCGCCAGTCTGTTTGAGAAATTAAACCAAGCCCGTCTGCGTCCGGTCTGTCAAAAGAAATGATACTGCGGAATATATTTATATTCTGCCTTGATAACTGCCGTACATATTTCGCCGTTTCCTGCCACGGCATATTGTCGCATGGCTCAGTCGGCGAAAGATACCCGAACAGACCGTGTGCGCCGTCAGGGTTTTTCATAGAGCGCGGTCTTGTTGCGATATAACCGATATGCAGATAATTCTTTATTGGGGTAAATCTATCGGTCGGCGGCATGAATCGTTGTTTATACATGATAATCGACATAGGCTATTCCTCCGAAAAATCCGTTTTCAGCTTTTCCGTTGCCGCCAGCACAGCCTCGTCATCTTCCAAAAATCCCACGGCATTAACGCCGTTCTGCTTCATATACTCAATTCCGAGTTTTCGGGCGTTAGAGTTAATGTCCTTAAAATCCTCCTGCATGGACGGGCTTATCACATCGGCAAGCATTTTAACATCCATGAAGTAATTGCTTGAAGCAATTATGCCGACCTTAAAGAGCATTGCCGCAAGACGGTTGGCCTGCTTGCCGATTTCCGCTTTGACTTCCTGACGGATTATGCCGGAGATAAAATCAATATCATCTTTGTTCGCCTGAATGCTCAGGTGAGCGTCAATCGCCTTTCGGATAATTTTGGAAACATCCTGATTTTCCCTCGCCGCCAGCTTTTCGATTTTAGCGACCGTGCTTATCGGCAAGTGAAAAGTAACCCTTTTTGTTTTCTGTTCAGCCATAAAACCTCCCATTTTTATGGTATGACCTTTGTGTGACTTAATTTTGTAAATCATACCGTTACAGGCTTTGCCTGTAAGCTGTTTCACGCTGTCCGGTAGGACAGCTATTCCTGCAATAACCGAGTTTTGGGTACTTCCGTACCCTCCACTTCGGTTTTGTGAGTGGTGTACCCGATAAAAACTTAGTTTCATATCCGATGGAAAAAAGGTTTACATCGCAAGCTCGTCCTCGTCCTCATGCTCGGCTTCCGCAGTCTGAACCGCCGCTTGCTCATTCCTGATTTGAAGCAAATCCTCGTTAAAATCTTTGGACTGCGGTATCTGCATGGAAACGGTGTAGCCCTGCTGTTCGTACTTATCGCAAAACTTTTTTGCGGCTTCCTGACCGTGATTGTGCGGTGATCCGTCCGGTGCTTTGCCGTCAATATCGTTATCAAGGGCGAAAACGATACGCTTGATTTCGTGATGCTGTTTCAAATACCGCTCAAGCGCCCCATCGGACAGACAACCGAGCGATATGCGGTGGTCTTTGGCGGGGTCAAGTCCGTTCATTTTGGATAAAGTGGCGTGGCTCATAAGGTCTATGGGCGATTCCGTCACAAACAATCTGTCGGAAGTTCCCTCCATTGAAAATGGATAACTCTTGTCGGAGTTATCCATATCGCCCTTGTACGGTTTATCAAGTGATGTTCCTCGCTTAGAACAGTATTTCGGGGTCTTGTTTTCGTCATAACCGACAAACACGCAGTTCCCTCTGTCGGACTGCTGATAGATTTTCTTCTCGTTCATCAACTTTGACACGATTTCCGGCTCAATACCCCGCGCGGAGCAGAGATACCAATATACCCGCTTGAAGTTCGCCGCCTTATCGGGTAGGGTCATTTCGCCTTTGGCTTTCTTTTCGGGGAAAGCAGGACGGACAAACTCTCCGACATTGGGTTGTTCGCCGATTAAATGCCCGACAGCTTCAGTAAAGGATTTACCCTCAAACTGCATGATGAAGTCTATGGGACCGCCTGTCTTGTCGGTGGTAAAATGGAAAAAGCGGTTACTGTCCTTAAATAAATAAAGCCCGCCGCTGTTTTTAGCGTGAAGGCTTTTGTTGCCGCCGTTTTCGAGCTTATAGCCGTTCATGGCGGCGTAGTCTATCAGATTGATACTGTTTGCCTGAGCAATCTGCTCTTTGGTGTATGGTGTTGGCATTATTTTCACCTCACAAATTGAATTTTTGTTTGTTTTGTGGTATTCTGATAATGATAGTCACGTTGTCCGCTGTGAACCGACTTGGTGCATTAAATTCATTCATAATATGTGACGATTATAATTCACAATAAAATGGTGGTTAAAAATGGAAGAGAGAAAAACCAGAGGAAAGACACCACAGGAACTTACAGATAGACTAATAGAGCTTTGTAATATAAATGGCATGAGTTGTCTATCCTATATTTCAAAACAACCTAAAGATGATTGTATAGCGGGAGATTGTTTTTCTAATGTTCAGAAATATGTGGAAAAATACGGTGGCATTCTTCTTATAGGGTGGAATATAACTGCACGAACAAACTTATTTATTGAAGCTGAAGCTCATGCAGTGTGGGAAACTTCTGAAAACGATATTATCGACATCACTCCAAACAATGAGGATTGTAACCGTATCTTATTTTCCCGTCAGGATGATATGCCAGTTATTAAGACACCAAGTAAATATATTCCTCTTACATCGTCTAAATTAGTGCAAGAATATATAGATTTAAGAAATGAATTTGAGAGAATTAGGTGTTCAGCAACCGGCGATACATTGCAAATACCAAAGCCACTGATGGATAAAATAATTGAAATTGATAATGTATTCTTACTAAAAGTTGGTAGAAACGATAAGTGTCCATGCGAATCAGGCTTAAAACACAAGCGTTGTTGCGGTAAATAATAAGCAAAACACTCCCGATACTCATATTAAAAGCACCATTATTCATATGCCGAAAGTATACTTTTGCAACCTCTACCAATAGAAAAGAGCAGCAACATGATTACTGCTCTTTTCTGCCGTCGATGTCTGCATTAACGCTCACACTCATCTTCTTTTTCATCGGATATGTTATCCGCTAAATCTTGATTTTGGCTGAAAAAGCTGAGATTGTGCTTGTCGGCATATTCGCTCAATACCCTAAACATCTCAACTTCAAGGTCGGGTACATCAAGATTAACCTCGGTATCAATTTCATCGTAGCTTTCCCATTCGCCGTCCTTGCGGACACAACAGTAATAACCGAGAAAAAGATGGTCATGGTCATCATCAGCATAAATTGTTATCTCAATGTCTAAATTGCCGACTTCAAGGACAAAAGGAACATTGTCAAAAGGCATATCATCGCTTTCAAGGATTTGCTTTATCTCATCAATGGTTTTTACCGCATGAAAGCAATAATCTCCGCTTAAAACATTTTTGATTTCCTCTAACGTGTACATAACAGCCCTACCTTTCTAAGTCATCTTCGTTTTCATCCTCGTTTTCGAGATATTCGTCCTCGTCAATTCGGTCGGGCTGATATTCCAAGAGGTCAACAATATCCCTGCAATTATCGGGCAAATGCTCCCTGATTTGCTTGCCAATATCGGAAAAGGCGCTTAAAAAGCCCCAACAACTGTTGATTTCGTTATGCCCCTCGTACAGCTTGAAACCGTAGCATTGTCCTGTGAGATAAAGGTCGTATTCCTCAATTTCGGATTGGAGCAAACTTTCTGCCTTAGTTAAGGTTTCAGGCGTTACCTCGCCGTATTCTTCCTTAATATCTCTGTGAGTAGCATAAATCCAGCCTAATTGACCGCTGTCCCACGGACAGGAAAAGCCTGTTGTATTGATTGTAAGCCCTGAGTGGTCGTAAAGGTAGACAGGCAGGATAACATTATGTTGCTTTGCCAATTCGACCAAGTCGGATATTTTCGTCCATTCTAAAATTGAATTGGCAGCTTCGTCCTCTGCCGCAGAGAGCGGGCTAACAAACGTATCCTCTGTGTACCATTTTTTATAATGGCCGTCATAAGATTTGAGATAGTAAATCGCTTTATCTTCCTCGTCCGGCTCAAAACGCAGATAATCAAGTTTGTTTTCCGCAACAAGAGCAACGACCTCGCTTGACGGAACGGTGTCGTAGCATAAATCCCTTAAAAAGTCCTCCGGTTCGCTGTACTTGCGTTCATCGCCTAAGTTATAACGCTTATGAAAAGCAACCATCGTGCCGAAGTTGTCATTTTCCTCACGGGGACTGCGTGCGTCATTGTCCTCAACGATAAATAGGGTATACGGCGCTTGCTTCGCTACCATCGGCATAAAAAGTACCTCCTTACATTAAAATAGCCGCTACATACAAGCGGCCTCGTCCTCATCTTCATATTCGATTTCCTCATCATCGTATTCCTCGGCGTTTTCGTCCTCGCCGCCCTCGTTCATAAACTCGCCCTCCTGCTTTGAAAGCTCCTTAAATTCGAGCTTTGAATTGATGTCCGACTGTCGGGCAATATAATCATTCAGCTTTTCTTCAAACCGAAACGGCTGCAAGACAATGATTTTCGCCTCGTCAAGCTGTGATTTTGTTTTGGATAGGGTCTGCTCCGATTCTTGCAGGAAGGATGGCAGTTTGTTTGCCAAGTTTTCAATCCTCGTTATACTGCCTAAACCGGATTCTCCGACAGGCGTGGAGTAACCGCCCTTGCCGATAATGCGTATTTCGGTATCTATGAGGTTCTTCCGTTCGCCCAAAACCTGAAAGCCGCAGTATTCGCCGATGGGAACAGCGCCGCCGCCGACCTCGCATTTAGCTTTCATAACCGTGGCAAAGGCTTCACCGGCTTTGGCGCGTTCATCGTAGGTGCTGCCGTCAATCGCCATTCTAAAATCATCGCTTTTATGCTTTTCAAGCAGGGCTATGTCCTGCTGTATGCGTTCAATTCTGCCCTCGCATTTTGTTATAAGTTCGGGGTAATAAGAGTTGATGTTACGCTCCAGCGTGAGCTTTTCGTTATTCCAGTTACCCCGCAGCAGTTTCAGGCGCGTAACCTCGTTATCTACCTCCATTTTTTCGGCAAGCATGGGGTTATCAGTTGCAATAGCCTTAACCTCGGCGGCGGTCAGCACAGTTTCGTCCGTGTCCTCACAGGAGCGTGATATGCTTTTCGCCGTCATAATCTGCGTGATATACCGCAGTTTTTGCTCCTGAATCTGCCACAAATAGCTGTCAAAAGTGCCTTTTGTGACATAACGGTATATCTCAATTTCGGGATTTGTGTTATACTGGCGTATACCACGACCATCGCGCTGAATGATGTCAGACGGCCGCCACGGAACGTCCAAATGGTGCAGAGCGATGAGCTTTGTCTGAATATTTGTGCCTGTGCCGAGCTTGCCTGTCGAGCCGAGCAGTATGCGGATTTCGCCCTTACGCATTTTGTCAAACATCTCATCACGCTGCGCGTCCGTCTTTGCGTCATGAACGAATGCGATTTCGTTTTCGGGTACACCCATCCCAATAAGCTGCTGTTTGGTTTCGTCATAAACATTAAATTGTCCGGGCTTCGGCGTACCGCTGTCGCAGAAAATAACTTGCGTGAGCCTGTTCTCGGCGGTGCTTTCCCATATGCCGTAAACATTGCGGATACAAGTGTTCAGCTTGCTGTCGGGGTCAACCGGCGCGTCCTCGTAAACAAGGCGGGGGTCAATCGCCATCAGCTTTGCCTCGTTTGTCAGCTTCAACATATTATCGACTGACGGGTCAACCTCGCGCTTGCGGATTGCTTCGGCACGCTCAACAAAGCTCTGCATGATGAGCTTTTGAAACTCCGAACACTCGCTAACCTCGACCGCCGCCTTGCCGCCCTTGACCTTTGGAACAGGCAAGTCAAGCGTGTCGGAGGTTTGTATATCCGCTATGAGCTTGAAAATATTCATCAGTTCAGGTAAATTATGAAACTTAGCGAAACGGTTTTTAATGCGGTAGCCTGAGCCTTCGGGCGTAATTTCAAGGCTTGATATGACCTCGCCGAACGTAGCCGCCCAACTGTCAAAGTAGTGGAGCCCCATCTTTTTAAGGACATTCGGCTGTAAAAACCTCTGCATTACAAACATTTCCGACATGGAATTGCTTATCGGCGTTCCGGTCGCAAAGGTGACACCCTTGCCGTTGTTCGTTTCCTGTAAATATTGGCATTTCATCAGCATATCGCTTGCGCGTTGGCTTGACGATTGCCCGATTCCCGCCACATTCCTCATCTTGCTGTATGTGAAGCAATTTTTGTAGGCATGGGCCTCGTCAACAAACATATAATCCACGCCAAGCTGTTCAAAGGTCAGTAAATCGTCCTTGCGTTCTTCTTTAACCAGTTTTTCAAGGCGTGATTTCAGGTTGTTTTGGAAAATGACGATTTGCTTTATCGCCCAATTCTCACCCTTTTCCTTTTTCATCCTGTCAATAGTATAGGTGAGAGTGGCGATTTCCTCGTTAAGCTGTTCCTCCTGCCGTTCCCGTGAAATAGGGATTTTCTCGAATTGTGAGTGTCCTATGATGATGGCGTCATACTCACCCATAGCGATTTTGGATACAAACCTCTTGCGGTTATGCTTTTCAAAATCCTTTTTCTTCGTAACAAGAATATTAGCGGACGGAAAGAACCGCATAAATTCGGTAGCCCATTGCTCGGTCAGGTGGTTCGGCACAATGTAAATCGGTTTCTTGACCGCACCGATATTCTTCATATACATACCCGCCGCAATCATGGCCGCCGTTTTCCCAGCGCCTACCTCGTGAGCCATTAAACAAGTTCCGCTGTAAATAATCCGCGCCGCCACATTCTTTTGGTGCGGTCTTAGCTCACGTTCTTCGTTCATGTTCGGGAAAACAAGGTGAGTGCCGTCATATTCGCGCGGACGGATAGTGTTAAAGGTTTCGTTATAGATTTTCAGCAGGATTTCGGTGCGGTCTTTGTCACGGAACAGCCAGTTTGCAAACGCTTCCTTGATTTGCTGCTGTTTCGCCCTCGCTATCATGGTTTCGGTAGCGTTGATGACATAACGGATTTGGTCTTTGCCGTTATTGTCAATGTACGGCTTGGGGTCACGGACGGTAGTGGATTGCAGATTCAGGCAGTCCTCGTAAATCTCATAAGCATTGACGCGCCCTGTGCCGTAGGTTTGGTCAACCTTGATGGAGTGGTCTTGTCTTTTGTTTGAAATACGCCATTGCGTGGTAAATTCGAGATAGTCAATCTCAATTTCATCTTTTAGGTAGTAAGATGTGTCAAAGGTTTCGTACATAAACTGAGCAAAATACTCTTTAGGTATCCACGGACTGCCAATACGGAAATTTATATCGGACGGCATCAGCATCGGCGGCTGAACCGCTTGCAGGGCGGCGACATTCCTTTCAAATATCGGGTTTTCTTCGGCTTTCAAACGGGCATAAGCGAGCTTTGCGGCAACATCGCCCGAAAGGTATTCCTCATTGGTTTCCCAGCCTTCATATGGGTTGCCGTAGTATTTCTGCGGATTAAGGTAAATCCTCTCGCCAAGCTCGCTTATAATCTCGTCCTCGCTTTTTTCGTAGAGGTCAGCCATATAGGAGAGGTCAACCTTCATTTTCATATTGAGCGAGATTTCAAGCGCTTCCTTTGCGCTGTCGGCGTGAGTAGGCTTGCGATAAGATTTTATTGTAGCCTTCGTAAATATTGGTGCTTTGCTGTATGTTTCCTTATCGTCATTCAAGTCCTCAATCGAACGGAGCAGGGCGAATTGGTCATCATCGGAAAATGCGGCGATATTTGCTTTGCTGTTGATGTAGCCGTTCTTTGCGACAAAGACATCGTAAACCTCATTCAGCTTTTTCTGCGCGGCTTCAAGCTCGTTATATTGATACTCCCTTGACTGAACGGCAACAACGGCTTGCAGGGCGGTCTTGACCTCGCATAATCCCTTGATACGCTCGGCTTTTTTGCCCTTGATGTCCTGCGGTATAAGCCAACCGTTTTCGCAATAAAAAATGCTGTTGTCTTGAATAACATAAGTGCAGTTTTTCGTACCTTCCGGCGCTTTTATTTTATTTTCTTCTTCATCGGATATTGTTTCATCATTCCGCGCGGATTTCACAACCGGCTTATCAGGCTCGGCGGTAAAGGTTGCCGACAGCTTGGCGATTGCCCTGTCAAGCTCGGCGTATAAATCCTGTCCTGCGGGAGCGATACAAGCCGTGCCGTCCTCTCTGCCGTACATATTCCGGCTCTGTTGCATTTCGCCCAGAACCATATCGGGGTTGTCGATGAAATACTGATTGAGCCTAAGATAATCGGCGCGCATTTCGCTGTATACCCAATCGGGAGTGGTAATCGGCGGGTTTTGTCTGATATTAACCATTTCGTCACGTTTTTTCAGAAACAGAATATCAGCCGTGACCTCTGTTCCCGCAAGCTGCTTAAACGCCGTATTCGGCAAACGCACCGCGCCGATCAGGTCTGCTCTTTCCGCTATATACTCGCGCACGGTGGTGTCGCGCTTATCCATCGTACCCTTTGATGTGATGTAGGCGACAATACCGCCGGGTTTCACAAGGTCAAGGGATTTCGCTATGAAGTAATCGTGTATCATAAAATCCTGTTCCTCATAGCGTTTGTCATAGAGCTTGATATTGTTAAACGGAATATTGCCGAGAGCAACGTCAAAGCTGTTATCGTCAAAGCGTGTGGTTTCAAAGCCTTGAACGCTTATGTCGGCGTTTGGGTACAACTGCTTGGCGATCCGTCCTGTTATGCTGTCAAGCTCCACGCCGAATAATTTTGTGTTTTGCAGACTAGCGGGCAGCACGGAATAAAAGTTGCCTGTTCCCATTGCGGGGTCAAGGATTTTGCGATCGGAGCCGCCGTTAAAGCCAAAATTACCGAGAGCCTTATACATATGCTCAATCAGCTTCGGCTCGGTGTAGTACGCCGTGATGGTGGAGTTCATAGCCGACTTATACTCATCTTCATCAAGTAACAGCTTTAACTCATGATATTCGTTCTCCCAACCGCTTGCGGTATCGGAAAAGGCATTGGCAAGGCCGCCCCAACCGACATAGTTTGCCAGTATCTTTTGTTCATCGGGTGTAGCAAGGCGCTTTTCACTTTCAAGGCGTTGCAACAGTTTGATAGCCTCAATGTTCGCCTTAAACTTGGATTTCGCGCCGCCCGAATAGAGGTTGTCGGCTTCTGAGTAGCGGTAGTTTGTTTTGGGCGCGGTAACAGGTTTTTCGTTTTTGACGGCAATGGTGACGGCGGTTTCATCGGGAACAGTTTCGACAAGGCCGCCCGAACCGTCCGTAATTTCTTGTATATCCTGTTCATTAGCGTTTTCGGCATAAGGGATAAAGGATGTGTCTTGATATGGGGATAAAATACCGAGCATACTTTTTATATTGGAAACATCTTCACTGCTATACAACGAATATTCATTGCTGTTAATACGATTTTCTACATACTGCCAAAAGTTTTTTATGTGGTTAAAAAGTCCCGATTCTTTTTCGTTATAATCACCGATGTCATAACGAAACTCATAGGTCGAAAGCTCGGTGTCCTGCTCGGTATCAAGGTAGTAAATCTTACCCGAAGTTTTGTGATAGCCGCCTATATCACCGTAACGCTTAATGCGCTCCTGCCGTTCAGCTTTTTCAACCTCCTTGAATTTTAGGTCGGCTTCCATAAAGGTCAAACGTTCGTTATCGTCAAAGGACTGGCTCTCACTCCAACTAATCACAACAAAAGGTTCTGTGTAGCTTGTTCTGTCACGATATGGGTCGGGAGTTTCTTCATTGTCGGAGCTTTGCGAAACAGTAACGGTCGGAGTTGTCGGGTTATAGCTTGGTGGCTCTGCTGTAAAATCGGAGATTTCAAATAATGTTTGTTGCTTTACGTTATTGGTAGGCTCATAGTTACTGCTACCGTAAGATTCCAGCTCATCGGGAATAGCGTAATCGTCAGGTTCATTTTCTGTGTTTTTGTAAACAATAGCCTTATGTTCCACCTCGCCCTCCGTGTCGGCGACTACAACACTATACCCACGGTTTACAAGGTCTTTAATACATTTGTCAAGGGTGTGGTCAGGGATACCGACCATCATCACACGTTCCGCTAATCCAACATTACGGCTTGTAATCGTCAGTCCAAGTTCATCGGCGACAGTTTTCGCATCCCAACCCATAACCTCATAGAAGTCACCCAATCGTTTGAAAACAATATTGTCGGGATATTTATATAACAAGGCTTCGTACTGCCGCCATAATGGAGAGCCTTGATTTTCGGGCAAAGAAAAAGAGCCTTGCGGCTCTCTTTCGGGTTCGGTTATCTCGGAACGTACACCAACTCGTTCAGTACGATTTCCTCCGCTATGTCCTTCTGCTTGTTGTAGTGACGGGTTTTCACCAGAATGTCGTCTGTCTGCGGCAGCGGGTCTTGGATCAGGAGCTTTTGCGTGATTTCCTCCACCTTGTTCCTCGCTTCCTCGTCCACCGCCCTCATTTTCGCCGTCAGTTCGCCGGTCATCTTCAAAAGTGAAAACCTTTGGGGGTTGCTTTGGTGCAGATAGTCCATCGCCATTCTGCCGTATCTGCCTATCGGTTCGTCCTCGTCCGGCGTTACGTTCTCCGGTTGCAGACCGTTCAACATTTCTTGAAGCTCTTTGTTGTTCATAATCTCTGTGTTCATTTTGGCTTCTCCTTTCGGTATCAATAATTCTTACGTTGCGCGCGATTTCAAGCAAAACGCGCTTGGATATTTCGGTTACGGTATAGCCGAGCCTTGTGACAAGCGGTACGGTGTCAAAGTGCGATATGGTCGGCATACTCGGCTCATAATCTGTTTCTATGCCGCATTTACAGGCAATGAAATACTTGCAACTGTTTTCTATGGTTTCAGTCAATTCGCTGATAAGCCCGTCCTGCGGCAGAGTGCCGAGAAAATGGTCTTTAATGTCGGTTTCAAAATCCTGCAAATAATCGTCAACCGACTCAGCGAGGGTGTTGTCTACGATTTGGCTTATGCAATCGTTCAGATTCGTTGCGGTAATGTTGTGGCTGTACGAAAGCCTGTCCGATAACGCCTGTGCTTTTTCTTCATTAAGTACCCATTGTTCAGGGGCAGCCTTGCCGTTGGTCTGCGTTACGTCAAAGAGGTATTTGAGGGTTAGCTTTGCGTTTTGGTATTCGCAGACTGCAATACCTTTTTCGCCTTTGTTGATATACCGCCCGACCTTGTTCCATATCGGCGTAGTCGCAAGCATGGTGGTTTTAGGGTTCTGTGCGTAAACGAGCAGAGCGTTGTCAAATTGGTGCTTATACACCTGAGAGCCGAATTTCAGATAGTCTTTCCATGCCGTTTCGTTTCTCGTTATTGCGGGGGCAATGGTTTCATAAATGACCTTTAATCTTTCCTCTGTCCGCATAAAATTCTCCTTTCCCTCAGATTTTCGGATTACATTTCCGCACCCTGCTCCATGTCAAGGATTTCATCAGCGTTATGCGCCTCGGTGTGCGGTAACAGCTTTTCAATTTTTTCTACCTCGGCTTGCAGGGCGGCGTTTTCCTCTGCCGACAGATTGCCGTTTTTACCCTTTTCCAAAAGCTCCTGATATTGCTCTGACAGCAGATATGCGTCTAACTGTCGGGCGGCTTTGTACATCTCCTGCCGTTTTAATTCCTCTTCCGGCGTAAAACAGTTAATGTTTTGATTGACAAACCTTGATAAGTAAAAATTAAGAATCCCGCCGAGTTCCGCCATGATTTTCATGCTTTCAAGGTCATCGTTCAGCGTCTTAAAAGTTCCCATTTTACAATAATCGTTTCCGCTGTTATCAAATTCCCCTTTGAGCCAGCAATCAAGATAAATACCCTCACTGCCGCCGAAGTCCGCTATGGCGTGAAAATCAAATTCGTAATCCGTGAGCTTGACGGTTTTACTTTCTTCGGGCAGGAAATAATCAAGTATCTTTTCAGCTTTTTCATACTCACCGACTTTCTTCGCTTTCTCAACAGTTATGTTCATAAGCTCCGTATTTGTATACCGCTTTATAAAAGGAAGTTCTATATTTCCGTCTTTTCGTGACTGCAATATTTCCTTGATACCGCCGCCCTCTAACCAAAGTCTGCAAAACTCGGTCTTATCGCAGTTTCCAAACGCCTTGCTTGTATATCTTTTTTCAATATCGCTATATTCGTTCGGCATAACCGCAAAGTTGGTGAGGGCTTCAAATTCCTCTTTCATCATAGGCAACTACCTCCAACTTTATTTGGGGCTACATTTCCATGCCTTGCTCAGCTTCGGCTTCAAGAGTGGGTTCATATTCGCCGTGGTTCGGGAGAATATCAGCGACTTCATCCACCAAGCTCTGTAAGCAGTCGTTCTCATTTGCGGTCAAGCCGTTATCCATGCCTATCGCAAGCAGTTTCTCGTAGACCGCTTTCAACTCGTCCTGCGAGAGATTTTCAAAGTCAAAGCGGGTATCAGCCAATAGCTCTGACAGGCTGACCGATTGCTCTGCGGTCGGTGGGATTGATTCATGTTCGGCGGTTTTCTCACGGTTATGCTGTTCAAGGTTATCAACCCTTGTGACGGCTTTATCCAGAGCAGCAACCGATTTCGCCAAGCCGCTGCTCATGGCTTGCAGACCGTCTTTGACATGGAGAGCGCCGAATACCGAGCCGAGAGCGGATAGTCCTTTTTCTTTCACTGTGTCAAGAGCGTTTTTGGTAAAAGAAATAATACTGTCTTTCATATTACCGAGCTTTGTTCCGACATCGGCGGCGAGAGTTTCGAGGTTTTCAACCATGAGGTTGAGGGGGTTCTTTTTGTCGGTGATTTGACTGACTTTTTCTTTCAGGGTACTCAGTTCCGTTAGGATAGTATCGTATTGATACCTAATGTCGTCAGCGTAATCCATTATTGAGCTGAATGTCATGCGCTGTGACCTGTATGCGGGGTCTTGCAATAACGCAAGCAATTCTTTTACGTCGGGGTCATCGCGCAGGGTTACGGCTATTGCTTCTGCCATTAGTCGTTTACCTCCTTGTGATTCTCAAAATACTCCGCAAGCGCACGGTCGATTACTGTTTCCATTTCACTTTGCTTGGTATCTTGGCTAAAATATTTGGAATAGACTTTGTGTTTGATTTTGAGCGGCGGCGGTGCTGTCGGCTTTTTCGCCTTGTCAATCTCGCCCGATAGAATCAACATCATTTTGTCATCGGATAGCTGTTTGCGCTCCGAATAACTCCGCAGGGTTTCGGCTTTCTTCATGTCCAACTTGTAGGCGGTTGTGTTCAGCAGGGTGTTGAGCGCCGTCTGCTCCGTTTCGGACAAGTAGGAGAGTGATACGGCAGGGTAAAGCCCGATTTCATCGCTGTCAACACGGTTCAACAACGGTTTGATTAAGTAGCTCAATCGCATATATCGGGAAACATTCGCACGGCACAGGCCGTATTTTTCCGCTGTCTTTTCCCTCGCCGCTAACTTAGGCTCTAATAGAGCCGAAGTTCCGTTTTCCTTGATTTCATCAGTGTTTAAGAGGTTTTCAATCTCGCTTACAAGGTCGTTCCGCTTGCCCTGTTTGCTTATTGCGTCCATGTGCAATTTTAATGCAATCGCCCTTTCGCTGTGGGATAAATCCGCAAAGGAACGCTGTACGAGGTTGGTTTCGGTAACAATCAATTTTGCTTCATCATCGGATAAGTCTGTCTTGATGATAACCGGAATTTCTTTCAGTCCCGCCAACTTCGCCGCATTTGCCCTGTTGTGTCCGCTGAGAATTTCGTAGGTTTCGTCCTCGTTCGGACGGACGATAACCGGCATAAGTACACCGAGTTCCTTAATACTCCGCACCATATCGTCAAGCCTATCGCCCTCGTACAGCTTAAACGGGTGGTTGGCATACGGCACAAGGTCGGCAATATCCAATGATAAAGGAGAATTAGGAGCCGCCTCCGCCGCCTTGATTTCATCGCCCAAAAGTATACTCATAACGTCCTTTTGGGTTTCGCTTTTACTCTTACGTTTAGGTGTTGCATTAGGCTCACTCAATTATAATCAACTCCTTTGCAAAGTCTTGGTATGCCTGTGACGGCTTGGAATTTTCATCGTATAGCACGACACTCTGACGGTGCATATTGGCCTCGCCAACCCTTGTAGAATGTGGTATAATGGTGTCGAAGATTTTGATTGACCGGCTGTATGTCTTGTCCATAATTTCGCTAACATCTTTGTAGAGATTGGTGCGGGTATCGCACATGGTCATCAACACACCCTCGATTACCACATCGGGATTGATATGCTTTTGTACCTTTTGAATGGTCTTGATGAGCAGTTTCAATCCGATTGCGGATAGTAACTGCGGAGTCACGGTTATCAACACTCCATCGCTTGCCGTAATGGCGTTGACGGTCAGTATTCCGAGCGATGGTGTTGTGTCGATTATGATGTAGTCGTACAATTCCTTTAACGGTGCAATTACGGATTGCAATGCACTTTCACAACCGATTTCGTGTCCTCGGTTAAGTTCGATTGCCGACAGGCTGATGTTGCAGGGGATTACATCTATCTTTTCACAAGATACAATGTATTCGCTCGGTTCGGGTAGCTTGTCCTCATTTAAGACAGCGTTTAAGAGTGAGTAGGTTGTATGCGTCAGGCTGTCAGGGCTTTGCACACCCGCGCAGATGGTTAGGCTTCCCTGCGGGTCGGCGTCCACGGCTAACACTTTTTTACCCATAATACCGAGTGCCGTTGCCAAATTGAGGACGGTCGTAGTCTTGGCGACACCACCTTTTTGATTTGCTACGGTCAGGACTTTACACATTCGTTTATCGCTTCCTTTCGTTGTAGATTGCTAATGTTGCCCGTTTTTGGGCGTAAAAAAATAGGACTAAGTTTGTGAAACCCTTTGTTTATGCGGGTTTGCTAACTTAGTCCTATTATCGCACAGTCATTAATACCAATAAACCGGATTCCCATAGAAGGAAACAACTGTTCCAGATAGTTCCCAACCTCAAGATAATTCCTTCCAAAACGTGATAAATCCTTTACTATAATACAATCAATCAAACCTTTC
>Ga0153938_1000044_pt1 | contig 41090 bp, 57 predicted proteins | sample TSNY022MetaG_FD_104740 | JGI IMG/M metagenome (GOLD analysis project Ga0153938, IMG submission 104740) | Attine ant fungus gardens microbial communities from New Jersey, USA - TSNJ022 MetaG | ecosystem: Host-associated > Fungi > Mycelium > Unclassified | place: USA:New Jersey: Brendan T. Byrne... | reverse complement strand
TTCTCCTGGCTTTCTCAGCGTTTCCTTTGTTGTAAAACCTCGTTTCACTGACATATCACCTGCTCACCTGATATATTTCCAATCCTTTGCAAACTCGCTATCTTCAGCAGGTTGTTCAAGTTGGTATCACTGTCCTCTTTTCTTGTCTGCGCGTGTCGATATATTTGTTTGTATGTCATGTAACAAAATCTGTCTCAGATGTCCATATGCCCTTATTTCGAGCTTCTTGCGATACTCTATGCGTGCTATCTGATCGGGTTCTAGCCTTACAACATAGCCACTCGTTGGTTAATTTGAGTTTGAATCGCCTTTGGCACTGACATCTGACTGTGGAACTCGTGCGTAAGTCCGCATCAATTCAGTATCAGATCATGAGAACGATCGGGCATACAAAGGTATTTTCCCTAGAGCATGATGAAAGGGCATTCAAGCGCATGCAAGCATGCAAGGCAAGATACAAATAAAAGTACAGATACACTAACTCATTAAGGTCATTTTGAGACTGATAACGAGTCAGGGGTAACTGCTATGCTCACCTCTTATAGGATGATCTGAGGACCCACGCCTGAGGACCCACGACATCACCCATTCTGTCGTAGTAAGATATCATCTATTCTTTCAACTAGTATGATGTCTCCTTTTTGGTATTTGCCTGCTGATCCTTTGCAGAGTAGCCCCTCTGCGTCTTAGAATAGAAATCCAAAAAAAGCACTGAACATGTGTTCTGTGTGATGACGTATCTCTCTCAGTAAACAAATTTGCATTGTTTGCTATTGTCGTTTCTCGATTTCACGATGCCGTCCAGGTCCTGTGTTCACTTCCCCTATTCGATCACCCTCCGCTTTTACATTCTCTCTGCCTGTGTCTTTCATTGCATACGGCGAACGGAATTTCCATAATCACTTACCGGAGCACGCGAAGCTGATTTAGAGCTATTGGCCTGTCAACGGCTGTCGTTAGATCAGTTTAGAAAACTTTCCGACCTTGGTGGAGCTTTGAACAATTTTTTCGCCCTGCTAAACCTCTGCCAGACCTCTTGGCACACAGACTTTTATTTGGACGTTTTCTTGCGCTTCCTGGAATCTGAAAGTACCGCCAAATTGGTGCCCTCAAATCATAGCCTTTGCAGGAATGGCGAATGACTATGATGGAACACTTCGACGGAGGGCCGGTCCCTCAGGGGGTCAAGATCATAATATGATGTCTGACCAATGTTCTCGTAGTGCCGAAATTTTTAACTTGGAAGAGCAAGGAAACGGAAATAGATCTAATCGAAATTGGCCTGATGTTCATCGCAATAGACCTGATGTACCGACATCAGCCTCTGGCTCTGGTCTGAAATTACGAACAAGGAGATCAAGGTCCCAATCTATTGACGGCGAAGATCATCTTAATGAGAGTGACGACAGATATGAGGGACGTTATGAGCGACTGTGGCGTGAAGGAGAACGACATTACCTGGCAAGTGGTGTTTCCTGCGGCTGGGACAATCTGCACGGGCGAAAGTGAGTGATAAGCCAGACAAGCAAAAGCGAGAATAAACCAAGCCATTCAAACAGCATCAAGTCAGATCTCAACCAGGCTGGTCAAGAAATCAGTGACATTGACAATAGAAAAGGTGGGCTTGATGGAACGACAGCCTATGATTTACAAAGGACGAACGAAGAATCAGGCGCTCATTGCCCTCCTACTCAGAGTGGTACATATGCTCCTACTGATGAACATAAATCTATTAGTGGACAAGGAGGACGTTCGGACGATGTTCAGGGTCAGCCACATACGCCTGAAGATACATCATCGGGCCCGTGGCTCAATGAAGACGAAATCAATGCGAAGCGACAAATTCATTGGCATAATGCATTTGCTAAACTTAATGGCATCGAGCCCAAACGCAAATCCTCGACAAATGTCCAGCCCAATAAACAGAAACGATTTTCCCCATTTACATTTCTTCATCGGCCGCCTTCCCAGGTGTCAAAAAATTTGGAAGGTAATTTCCTGACAAGCCATGCTTCCTTTTTTGACCCCTTCGTAGATCTGTCCATCCGTCGTAACTTTCTTTTGAAGCTCGCCAAGGCACTGTTGTATTTTGGAGCCCCGCCTCATAGAATTGAGTCTCAGCTCATAGCCGCGGATACCATACTTAATACCAGGGCAGGTCTGTCTGCTCCAACTCTGATGAGCCAAGGCCTTCTGATGTCAATTTAGAAATTGTTTATTTGCCCAACATCGTAATCGTCACGATGCATGGCACCGAGCCAGAAGAAGCAACAAGAACGTATTTCGTTCGCTCCAAAGGTCGCCTCGCCCTAACAAGCTTGCACAGCGTACATCTGATCTATCGGGATGTTCTTCACGATAAGATGAGCTCAGGTGAAGGCATTGATGGCCTAAAAAAAATTCTCAGAGCGCCCCCAATCTATCCATTGAAGTTCAGATGCTTCCTGGCGTTGGTATGTTCATCAATTATTTGTGTATTGGCGTTTGGAGGCTCCGCGGTAGATATGTTTATCAGTGGTATATGCGCCTCAATACTACAATATCTCGGGTTAAGTGCGGCCAACAAAAGTTCTATGTATGCCAACGTCTATGAGTAAGTCAGTTTCTTGTTACCGCGGCATCTTGTCAGTAGCCCTCTCCAGAATCTCAGTATCGATCTTTGTGGCATTCGTAGCCAGGGGACTCAGCAGCATCCCTGGCCACGTCTTCTGCTACAGCGCAATATCCTCTGCTGGTGTGGTTCTTATCCTCCCTGGATTTACTATCTGTGAGTTCGAAGAATTTGTCTCTGTAGACTGATCTAAAATGCGATAGTGATCAGCTCTCTTGAACTCATGTCCAAGAACATATTCTGTGGCTCCGTACGCATAGTGTATGCTATCATATATACACTATTTCTGGTGCGTGGAGTCCTTTGGGACTTGACGGTTTTAATATGGCATTGCGACATGTAGGGGTTTGGCTTGACAATTGGTTCTGACTTTTATTTGGTTCTCGACCGTCATGCTCGCAGGCAATACTACCACAGTTCAATAGCCACTAATCTCACATATACCCATGGCCAGTTCGTCTTCTCTAATTCGACTCTCCATCACAATATGGTGAACGGTGTGATTGGGACTGTCCTTCACAAGAATCACACAGGAGATAGCACATTACAAGTTATTAAAGGTACGCTATTGCGTCGGTAAATTTATTTAGAAATATGCCATTTCTAACTTGGTCTCGTTCAATGCAGGCTGCATAAGAGATGACTCTTGGTCCTGGTGGCGACGGCCATTCCCCTGGTATGCTGTCTTTATCCTCGTTCCACTCTACTCCACCTGTTCTTCTCTTTCCAATCTCCAATCCTGGCGAAGTATTCAACTACCGGTCATGGTTACCTTCTCTTGCGCTGCATTTGCCGCAAACAAAGCCACTAGTATCTTGCTCCCCGGACGAACGGACATTGTGTCAGCGGCTGGGGCTTTTGTGATTGGCCTTTTGGGCAACGTTTATTCTCGTGTGATTCGAGGGACAGCATTTACTTCTATGGTTACTGGTGTTTTATTCTTAGTTCCTGTGAGTAATCTTCATTTCATTGTTCCGCAATTGCAGAATGTTCAATTTGGCTTTCAAGTCGGGTATAGCTCAGGGTGGAGGGTTGAATCAGAATTATCGCAATTCATCTGAACAATACTCTGTCGGGTTTTCTCTCGCTCTTCGGATGATATCGTTGGCGTCCGGTGTCACTGTTGGTCTGTTCGTCAGCCAAGTCTTGGGTAAGAAAGCTCATTCTTGTATGGATTATCACCAAACTGACGTTACTTATATTTCTTGACATTGCAGTATACTTGTTTGGCTCCCGAAAGAATGGAGCCCATTTTGCATTCTAGTGTCTTTTATTGAACATACATATACACACAACCCAATGGGTATATGCCCAAAATGGACACATAATCTACGTTACAGAACAATATTATAAAGTTGGGATAAGAACGACATAAAGATAAAAAATTAAAGCTTTGAGCAAGAACCAAGAAAGTGAAGAGGGACACAATAATATGAATGAAAAAACTTATTAGTCATGACAAAAAACATGTACGGAAACATGTATACTATTCAAAGGAGCATTTGTGTGTATATATTTGAAGACGGAGGGGGAAAGAGATTTGTGGGGGATAGTGGTGGCGCGCGGTAGTGGAATTTCAATTGAAAAGCTCTTGGAGTTCCTCCATACGCTGTCCCATAAGTTCAGCCCTCGTCCGCGTACCGAGTGTAAGATCTGCAAGTTTGTTCTTTCTGGCTTGAATCTTGAGCATATTTTCTTCAATGGAACGTGAAATGATGAACTTTGTCGAAGAAACGGGTTTTGTTTGACCCAACCGATGCTGTAGGAGAGCAGAAAGAATGATGTTTTTTTTTTAGTATGACGACGATCCTCTTTCTCATTGATTTGAAACTCACAATTCGATCTACAGCTTGATTTTCAACAGCTGGGTTCCTATAAACGACGCACACCACACACAAAAAAAAAATCAATATCGAGTTTAACAATACACATTCAGAAAAGTCAGGGAACCCCCCAAAAAAAAACAAAGAATAAGAAAAAGTGGACACATACCAACAAGGATCCATCAAAATAACTCTCTGCGCCGCTGTCAAGTTCAAACCGACACCTCCGGCTTTGAGACTGACCAGCAATACTTCGCAACGAGGATCAAGTTTGAGCGCTTCGAGCGCTTTTGAACGGTCTTCGCGTTTCATAGTTCCGTCCAGGCGATCATATTGGATTTTGTGTATGAGTAAGGCGTCTTCGATCCTGAATGGGTTATTTTTTTGTTCAGCGGGTTCGCAGTCGTTGAGATGGTTAGACGGCACTCAACTTGTCAAGCATACTTGTCCACTGGGAGCTTGAAGAGACACGCACACACGCTCGAGTCAGTACGGCAAGATCAGACAGACGGAAGAGAAAAACACGGATAGAAGAACCACAAAAGGGTCAAAGTAGACCCCCCAACAAAAAAACACACACAGAGAGAGTTACAATCATCAAACTCACAATACGACCGTCTTAATGACATTATCCTCGGACCCTTCCCCATTCCTATCCACAATCTGTAGATCCAATCCCGCAGGATTATAGTTCTCCGAATGCGGATTCTCCATCGACAATGGCATAAGCCGTTGCATCAACGCTTTAATCTTCGTCGACCTCTCACAGATCTCGCGTTGGACAAACAACGTCGCTTGCTCACCAAGGTCGACATTATCGAGCAAAGGGTGAGAATAAGGATGAAGCGGTGGCGGTAGGAGAACACCAGCGTTGTTAAAGAGAGAAAGATCAAATAAAACGTTCATGTCCAATCTCCCGTCGTCTTTGTTGTTGAACGATTCAGGACAGAATCTATCACCGCCAGCAACAATAGAAGTAGCATCTCCATCGGAACGCAAAGGTGACTCCGGGAAAAAGAGTGGCTGTCTTCCCGGGTCCAAGTCGCAACCATTTCGCTGTTCAAACCCAGACGTGAAATCTATTTCATGTTTCAACGCTCTTTCGATTTCTTCTTCACTCTCGATATTTCCTGGTAGAGGTTGATGGACATCCGTGGATTTGACATCATCGACTCCTTGCTCGAACCGATTTAGCTGAACGTCCATCTCCCGATCGTAATTCCTTCCACCGGATTGCTGGGGTTCTGTCTGCTGTTCAAATCGATATTGTAGGTGGCTCGGTCCAGGAGTAGGATACGAGCCTACGTATCCTTGTCTCTGTATGTGTTGTTGCTGTTGCTGTTGCTGCTGCCTCTGGATAAAAATCAACTTAACGTCCCGCACCCTCCTCTCCAACTTTTTCATCCTATCTTCTTTCGTCTCTTTCTTGATCTTCTTATCATCCTTCCCATCCACACCAACAGCACCAGTATCAACAATCATATCAGGTTTAATCTCCACAGCATCCGCTGGTCCAAGTTCAAATTGACAAGCCGAACATGGTCTGGTCGGCCCAGGGTGAACATCTGGCCATCCAGGGTATATCGAACCTTGGAAACAGTCTAGACAAAACAAATGTTGACATCTCGTCAAGATCGGTCGAGGTCCGTTCGACGAAATGGTATTCAAAGAAGGGCTACTAGCCCGAGTAGGCGCCCGCGATATCTGACCCTTTGACTTCCTTCCTCGTTTGTTCGGAGGTGGACGATCCATTGCTGAAGACATTGAGGACGAAGGATCCACAATGCTATCAGCACCATGAGCACCGGCTCCTTCTGCTATCGCATACAGCTCTCCGCCGCACTCCGTACACTGCGTCGTCATTGCCTCTCTCAAAATCGCAAAGATGGCGCTCGCCCTTTCCTTGTTGATTCCCTCCTTCGTGATATCTTCATATGATATCCCGGCATTCCCATCAGGGTTTATTTGATTGGCTTGAATCAAGTCCTGATGATCACAAATTTGCCTCAATCTCAGCAACTTTTGTAATATCCCAACATAGTTCTTCATAACCTGATTCTTCCTCGACAAGTCCGTAAACTCGGCTTTAGATTCAGTGAAATAGTGATTGTATATTTTCCACTCGATTGGACTCATTTCAAGTCGCACGAGTTTATCTTCGCGGGGTGGGAGGGCGAGGATACGGTTACCGTCAGGAGATCGGGTTTCTTTAGTACGGCGGAGGGTGATGGTGTTCATGACAGTGCGAAGACGGACGATGCCCTCAGGCTGACCATATTTGGCCGGAGAAGAAATGTATTTTGTCCATAAATTCTTGTCGTCCAAGGGCGCGAGGCGAAGGAACTTAATGAGGGCAAACATATCATCTAATTTGTTTTGAACAGGAGTGCCAGTCAAACAAAGTCTCCGGTCAGCGATGAGATCGCAGGATGCTCGACATCCAACTGTTTGAATTTCTTTAATCGAACTTGGAAGGTAGGCAGGCATGAGCAATTTGACCACAGTAGAACAAAGAGAAAAGGGCATACTGGGCTTCATCCAGGACGACTCTGAACCAATGAATACTCTGTAACGGACTTGTAATTTCTGTACTCGAAACAGTTGTCATAGGCTTCTTCCTCTTTGTCCCTCCAGTCTTCTTCGTCGCAGGTTTCGTTGCTTCAAGCGACATTCCGCTTGTATGAAGCTCAACGATCTCCAAATCTTCATCTTCTCCCAATTTGCTGCGGTCCATCCCATCATCACTACTGCCACCGTCACCATCTTCACCCTGGATTTGGGCGGACTTATTTTGCTTCGAAAATTCCGAGGCTAGAGTCGCGTATGTCGTGACAACGGCATCAAAACCCGCTAGAAATTCAGGGTTGGGTCTCCGTGCATTGCCATGGTAAACGTACACCCTCAAGGGTGTACTGTCTCTCGCCGACTTGTCAGGCTTCGTGGGCGCGTGTGCGGTGGAGATTGGCATGGTAAAATTTGATGTCGAAGCTTGTGATGTCGTGAACACTCCAGCTGGCGTAGAGTCGGGCAAGTTGGTCGAAAAGCTCGCTGCAGCTGCAGAGGCTGCAATCCCACTGCCACCAACAACGGTCACCTCGCCACGCCAATGTTCTCGAAATTGCTCCTCCCAGTTGGCAACAGTGGACAGTGGGCAGATGATGAGAGTAGCGCGGCTTCGTGCCTTTATACGACATGCTCGGACATATTCTACTTCTGTTTTTTCGTGTTCTCTCTCGGCTTTCTTGGCCTTTTTACCTTTGGACGACGTATCAGGCATGCCAAACACGGAACCAGCGAAATGAGCAGCACTCAGATGCCGTATATTCCTGGGTGGGAGATCCAGTGGCTGCGCTGCGAAATTCCTTGCGCTCTGCAACGTTGCAGCAATCAAGGAAACACAGGTGATTGTCTTGCCCAAACCCATCTGAATAAGTCATCGAGATTAGATAACGGAGAGGAAGGCGAGGCAAAAATAAACATACATCGTCTGCCAGAATAGCGCTCTTCGCTTCCTTAGGCTGTTCGTGGGATTCTTCTTCTGTAACCACATTGATCCATCGCGTAAATCCAGTCATAGGATCAACAGTACAGCGCCATAATGAGGAGAACAGTCTATCTTGGAAAGGCTTCTCACGCTCGCGATCGAGAAGGAATGTCAAAGCCTTTTTCTGGTGTGGATACAGCTTGGTCGCTACATCAGGACCTAGCAAGAGCTTGATGAACAGTTGCTGTTTTTATGGAAGTGATGAATGGTACCTGGCTCCGTTTCTGGAAGCTCAACGCCGTCTTTGAGGTTTTTAAAGAGCTCATCGATCTGGGTTCTTTGAATGTCCTGGGTCTTTCCAATGGCGAAGCCTGGGGCATAATATTTATTCAGTATGCGCCTGACGTCGACTCCAAGGGGCGGACCGTGGGGATTGAAATATGGACATAGACGCAGGCGGCAGTCGCTGTCGAAAGGCGGAGTCGGATGTTGGAGCTTGAGATTATTGTGGAGTAGATGGTTGCCGACAGCTTCGATGTTTCCCTTTGGGGTGTACACGAGGAAATGCATCTGCATGATATGGAGCTGAACAAAGAGTGTGAGCATGGCCGGGCAAGAAGAACAAAAGTACGTACAGGGGGATTTACCCTGCGAATCTTGGCCTCGATGCGAATGACACCTTTGAGAAGCATGAGGCCGATACAGTGGGCAACTCTCTGCTCGAGGACGCCGAATTCCTGTCCGGGGACGGCAATGCCGGTGGGGGAGCGTTCTGTGGGTGCTCTGAGATGGATGGTCTCTGAACCACGGAAGGGGGTCCCTAAAGCAGGGAAGGGGGTCCCTAAAGCAGGGAAGGGGGTCCCTAGACCAGGGAAGGAGGAGTCTGTAGGAGGGAAGGAATGGGGATCTGGATGGAGCCTGACGGCAGCCCACTCGTGTGGGTGGCCTGGGGATCTCGAAAACAGATAGCGGGTGTGGTAGAGGACGAGGGCATTGACATGGAGCTCGCCAATGCAGACGGGGGTCTTTGGGGGATGGTCTGGTTGGAGAGGAGTGAAGGTGAGATAGGGCTGAGGAGGAGGAGAAGGGGAGGTTGTGAGGTCGATGACCTGGCAATCTCCCCTCTGATCCTTGGTGAGGTCAATCAGACCCGCCCTCGACCCAGCAGCCATGCGGCAAAAGACAACAACAAATCAAACAAATCAAATCAAATCATTGGCCTCGCTGACAAATCACACAACAATGCTAAGTCCATCCCATCGCGTAGTACGCCTCCCGCGCTGCCCCTTCCTTGGCAATCTGCTTGCTGCCTCCCTGGCCACTCCCCTTTGCTATCCCGTTCACTGCACAGCACATTAGCTGACAATCACCCGTCGCTGCTAAAACACTCACCGCGACACTGCACCGACCACTCCCCGGCATGCGCAGGCCCCCGGAACTCGGCAACGTACTCGACCTTCACTCCCCGCTGCGCAGCCAGAGTGTTGAACGTCGGCAGAAACGGCGCATTCGGTGTCGCAGGCACTATGGGATTCGTGACGGATCCAACACTTGTTTTCGGTGCCTGGTTCGCAGTGATCGCTTTCAGCGCAGGCGACTGCGAAAGCTTCGCCAGCGACTGATACAGCGCACTCAGTGACATCTGTGGCTGTGGAGGCGCTCTTCCCGTCGGTCCCCCTCCGCTCAACTGAGGATACAGCGATGTCTTGTTCTGCAGATGCGGCGGCAACTGACGAGCTGAATACCCAGCCGGGTATTGCTGCGACGCATTCAGATATGGAGCCGTCGGCGAATACGCATGGACAGTGGTACCAGCAGCAGCCAAAGTCGAACTCGGCGAGGTTGATGTCGATGTAGACATGGTGGATGATACCGGAGGTATCCCCCCAAAGGAAGCCAAGGACGGGCCATTAGCCCCGTGCTTGGTTTTCTTCGTGACTGGTACGTCCGATTCCATCCCCCCTGTCATCGACGACATTGCTATCGTCGGTGTGAGAGAAGTGTTTTGCTGCTGCTCATGATACTGCACAAGCAACTCAATCCACTTCCCCACCACCTCCTGCCCAGACTGGCTAAATACAGCCCCAACGTATGCGCAGAACACTCTTCGGCATTCCTGTCCTTGTGTCAGCCAAACATCAATAAAATCACATCAACAAACATACTTCAGGCTCTTCCCGTTTAGTTCTGTATTCAGCAAGACATATAATCCTCGAAGCCATCTGGTAAGATTTTACCCATCCTTGTATTACATCGGTATGCATTAGTTTTTGTGTTTGACCCTTTCCAAGCATGAGTAATCAATCTGCTTCCCGCTCCACAAGAGAACAGCCCATACCTTGATTTCTTCCCCAGACAAATACGGTCGTTTGCTGAATAAGGCATAAACCACCGCCGTAGCTAAGACCTTCTCTCCAAGCCTTTCCAATCGTCTATTATCCGCAAACACATCTTCCGCAGCGGAATTAGGCCGTCGTAGCGATTCATGAGTGTACACCTCCAGTACAAGTTCGCTATTTATCTCGGGAAGGCAAGGCAGCTCCAATACACTGTTTGCTGTGCGGGAATATTCTCCAGATCGAATCCGTTTAAGACTCGTGGAGGAGGATGACCCCGCTGGTGTAGTTTGCGCATGTTGCATAAGAAGAGGAAACGATGGGTTGAAGTTACAAGAATGAAGACAACCCTTTGTGGGTGCCCGGTCTATTACATTTTCATTCACACGCTCCGGATCTTACCGCCCCGTGTCAGTCTATCCTTTAATGGAAAAAAAATAAATTTCCCAAATTTGTCATTTAAGCTCGGAGACGATGATTTTACACGAAATCGTCCAGTCTTCGCAGACCTCAGCACGAAAACAAGCTATGTATATCTATTAATGTGTTTGATAGATCAATGAAGAAATGTAGTCTAAGATCCACAGAATGTCTATCTCACCCCTTTCTGAGCATCCTTTGAAGAGCAACTACAACGTCAGCGTTCCCTGACGTTCGCTCTAGATGTTCTATTTGCTGCAATAAACTGAGAAAGTGACGTCACAACGGACGCGCCAATGTTGTAGAACGAACAACGTACTTTTTCGAATCTAGCCTTGCAAACACAGGACAACTCTTGGCCGGATGAAATGGTGAACTTTGACAAATAGGACATCGAGTTTCGTTGTTTGCACGGTTCAATTCCTTCTGCACAGGTTGGGCTACAGGTGGTTGGTTTGGTGTTGATACTGTACTCGTAGGGACCGGAGCGGGTCCAGATGAAAAGGGCGCATTCGGCGGTTGTGGTTGCTTCTTCATGTACCGATTCAAAATTCGGTGTAAATCCGGATTACTCTGTTGCTGCCGTACGGGTTGGGCAGGAGTCGCACGATTGGCTGGCATAGATCTAACAGATTTCGGATTCATCGGTCGAGGCTTCATCGGATGCAGCGGTTGCCCAGCAATTAATGAAAGGTGCCCTCGATCAAATAGCTCCTCGTCGATGTTTTTGATAGCAGCACTCTATTTTCTCATAAATCCATCACACTATCATTTCTGTGAATTAGAGGAACACTCACCCGGATTTCCCAAGATTCATCGTCGGTATGAAGAATCAACATTTCTCGGTAATCTCGAAGATTTTCAGAATTGTGTGTCATCATGCATTGTCCGGGACCATGCCGAATTCCACACAATCCACATTCCTCTAGGACAGGTATCGACTTCGGTTGATGCATCACCCCAGGCTCGAAATCATTTACTCGTTGAAGAGATGGCGGCGGCGGTCGTGGTAAATCAGTCCCTATGTTTCCCTCAGGCACATCCGAGTCACTGCTATCATCCGCTTCTTCAGCCCCAGAATACACAGAGCCAGAAGCATCCGACTCAGGCGCTTTCGACCCAGGCGCTTTCTTTCCTGTCTTCTGCTTCTTCACCGATTGGCTTCCCTCTTGGCCCTCGTCGGCACCCATCTTCCTCTATAAATGCAATTCAGCAAAATATAAAAGTCAGGTAAAAAAGGTTCACCAGCCTTGGCAACAGCAGCCGCTCTCCGATGTCCGCGTCCAGATTTAGCTTCTGCCTGAGCGACCTCCTTCGCTCGCTCATGTTCGATTTGTTTCAAGGTCAAAGCCCAAGAGTCGATTTGATCGTTGTCCTCGATCTCCTCGAGACTATCTCTATCCGCAGCCCAAATTTTGGCGAATGAGAAAGCCTGGCCCTCTTTGGGTTTATCTTCCTGATCGCCCTCTACTTCAGTCTTTTCAATGAGTTTCAAAATGTCCTGATCCGAGTCTAAGTAGAATTAGCACACTGATTCTCTGAAAAACCAGCTACCTACAGGTGATGTCTCTTGTATTGTCCGATTCCTCAAAAAGTTTCTGCGCTCCATAGGTCAAAATAGATTGAATATCTTCTCCTGCTTCATCGTCATTTTGGTCCATTTTTTGCACAATCAGATGATCAAGCACAAGTTTCTTTTTCCCGACTTGCATGATACGATCTGTCACAGCCAGCTCAACTACAAACGTCGACTTCATTCCGCAATCAAACTCACCCTCCGGAGAATCTTTGACCATAAGTTTGAATACAAGACATGTTTTCTGCTGGCCATAACGATATGCGCGAGAAATGGCCTAAAACACTAAGAAGAATTGACAACGGCGACAAAAATTTATGGAATACCTGTAAATCTTGATGAGGGTTAAAGTCGGGATCAAAAATAATCACAGTATCGGCGCTCTGGAAAGTCGTCAATGACTCAATTATCAAATGGTCAAATCAAACCTTACAAATAAATTGATACCAACGCCCTGCACCGAATCAGCACGAGTACATAACTGAAAAAGTGAAAAACATACCCCAGCACGAGTTGTCAAAAGGTAAATGAACACATCAGATCCAGGCCTGTTAAATTCATCCATCCCCTTTTGTCTCTCCGTTCCCTTTGTATTCCCATCCTTTGAAGAAGGGTCAGCCCTGTCATCGGTCCCGGCCTCGAACCACCTACCAAACGCAAAAAATTGAACTTCTCACCACGTAGGAAATCTTCAATGATATCTAGTGCTATCACAAACTTGGGATCTCATCAATGTCACCATTTACTATGAAGGACGGCAAATTTTTCACCTGACTAAACAACAATACCCGGTGCCCACGCTCCTTTAACTGGGGTAACAGAGATTTCAGTAACCGAAGCTTAGCGCTGCCATGTATCAGCTTCTCATGTTCTTCCTCTGACGAGAAACCTTTCGGTTCGACGTCCCGAGAGTAGAGATAAGGATGCTGTAAACATCTATGATGCATCGTCAGCCATATCAAGTGATTGAATCTGAGGTTGACACACTTCCTCATGTGCATGAGCACATTGTTCAATTTTCCCTTGACGTTCCCGAGTGATTTTGTCGTCAAGCCATTCAATATATTGAAATTGTGGGCTGCGACAAGACAAGACATTGTAAGCTGATCTAACCAATGAAAAAAGGTGACTCAACGCACTGTAAATCGACTGGATAACCTCTTTCTGCAACGGTGTCATAGAAACAGGGACAATGACTTCATTCTAAATTACAATAAATTACAAGACTCAATATGAGAGGTTTTACAGCTGAGCGACTCGATCGTACCTTTGACGGAAGCTTCAGCACTTCACTCTTGATTCTCCGCAAGAAGTATGGTCGCAATCGATTATGCAGTTCCTTGATACTCTCCTCGTTGATGACCTCGTATTCCTTTTCCAAACTGTTGAGATCAAACCATTCCTTTGGATCCAAGAAATTCATAAGATTGAAAAGTTCACGAATATTGTTGTTGAGCGGCGTCTGAGCGACAATTGTCAGCATTTATGAGAAATAAGCGATTGGAAAACTTAACTCCTGTCATGATAACACGATGACTGATTTTGAGCTCATTCAATTTCCTGAACAGCAGACTCGCATCACTCTTTACTAAGGACAGGGAAGTGTCAGCATACCATGCTCCCAGACGCCGACGTATAAGAAAATTTATTGAAACTCACATCTCTGGCCTTCATCAACAATTAACACCTCCCACCTATCCTGTTTCTTAAACACGGATGTGAAATCTCTCCCCGTGATATTTTCATAAGTTGTTACAAGCACATGAAACTTTGCCGGCGTATTCGTTGGCAAATGACTCCCATGATATAGCTCAAACGACCTGATCACATTCCTCGCCTTCTTTTCACCATAATACGGTACCGCCCGAAGTTCCGGTGCCCAACGTTCAAGCTCACGAACCCAATTGGTTATAGTGGAGTTGGGTACAACGATAAGTGCCGGAAGGGCTTTAAAATTCTTAGCGATAAACCCGAGGAAAGTTGCTGCTTGAACAGTTTTGCCCTATTAGGCGTCAGCAGCATTGGTATCACCCCAAAAACCAGGGACGAAGGGACTTACGAGGCCCATTTCGTCGGCCAATATACATGGTTGATGATTCCACCAATTATTACACAACCAGTTGAAGCCATCGAGTTGGAAATCCATAAGCTTCAGGTGTGAAGGCTGACCAAGCTTCAAGTCCGCTGAATCTTTCAAAAGGTGTTTCTTCCTATAATCATCCTTGACTCGATTATCGAACTGCTTTGCATGTGCTGCACTGAGCTTAGGTATCTCGACAGTCCGAGAAAAAACATATCGAGCAAATGCACGCTTGAATGCATCATAGCCTGGTTCTCCAGAACGTGGCGGCGAATCCCACGAAGCTATTCGGCACATTATGTATGTAGACCGATGACTGTGAGGGGCTCAGATAACATACCTTCATCATAACCGAGGCCATCCCATTTGGTGAACGCCCACACGACTCTCTCCATCAACCCCATTGAAATCGTTTCTCCATTGCTCTCTTCCCACTGTTCCGCCGTCATAGTATTCTCCAACGAATTCAGCTCTCCTTTCTCGAATACCATTTTCTTGAACTCATTCATCTCCTCCTCGTCCTTCTCCTCGTCCTTCTCTTCGTCACTGGTAACGATCTGTCGCTTCTTACCATGTTTACTTTTCTTAGACAATGACTTTGGCTTGGGTGACCAAATCACAACATCTAGAACCCTATCCACAGTTTTCCAAGCAGGCGGAATATACCTCTCAGCATCAGGTAAAGCATCCCTCATACCAAGTCCCACAGATGGAGCTTTGGACTGTTCCACTCCACCATCACCAGCACTTTCTCCAGCACCAACTTCAAACTCTATATCCTTCTCCTTCTCCTCGTTATCTATACCATCCTGAACGGGTTCACCCAACAATTCAATCTTTGTGCCACCACTCAAAAAATTCTTCAGCTTGCCCACATTCGTTGACACAAGCCACATATGCGGGACCCAGTTCAACCTTCGATAACTTCTGTCCTGCCATTTGACTAGATATTCCCTGGGAAGATGTTCTTTGTAGTTCGGGATTTCGTCTTTTCTAGAAGGCTCAAGAGCATCAGGAGGGTATGGTCGCCAAGCGATAATTTTATCCAAAGGGAAGCGATAGGAATGACAGTCCGCACAGAGCCAGACAGTGTTGAACTGGTAGTATTCTGCGATCTGAGGGAGGGGAGCAGATTTTGGTAAGGAAGTGGGAATGGGAAGGTGGGAGTAGTGTGCAAGGCGTTTGCATGTGAGGCAGCGGAAGAGGAGTTCTCTTGAAGGCGTGCTAGATAAATCGACAGAGTTTTGTATCCTGGACCCCGCTTCTTGTGTCCTGTCAGCCATAATAATATCTTCACCGTCCTTCACCGGAGGGGGTGGAGGCGTTGCGTCGGTAGCGGGCTTGACAGCAACCTCCATACATCCCATACATATTCCACCCTTCGAGCATGCTCCTGTGTTATTAGTCAGATGAGAGAACATATGGAAGGTTCAGGAAGTATATACCACAGACGAAATATGACATCTCTTGTATTCCAAGTTCTTTTCTTGGAGGTACACCAATCACTTCATCTGGATGTCCTTCTTTCCACTTTGCAGCTTCACGCTTTCGTATAGCCTTGAGTATATCATCCCGCCGGCGGTTCATACAACCCCAATGGACAGAAACACAGCACCTCAGACTATCAATCAAACGATGACATATAAACATCCACGTTGCTCTCAAAGGATGACAAAACATACCACTGTATCCAACCACCCAATCTCTCAAATCTATCCTCTTCGTCCTCTTCAAATTCATCAATCCTCTTCTTCTTTCCTTTCCTCTTCTTCCATGCCGCTAGTTGGACATTTGATGGTTTTCCATGACACTTCTCACAAAATTTCCTGTGCTGTCTCAACGGATAACTTTCATCGTCCGAAAAAAAATCTGAATCAATATCATCAACTGAACGAATGCAACCATATTGCGGTTCCAATCTTTCCAGCTGTTTAGAAGATTTGCCCTTTCCACCCCTTTTGGATGTATATCTGTTTCGTCTACCACCTCCATATTCATCTTCTTCATCCTCTTCATCGTCATCGGTATCGCTGCCTCTATGCCTCATAGATTTGAACCTCAGTTTTAATTGTCTCGATCTTGTAGTTTTCTTCATACCAGAGCCACCATCTTCATCATCGACATTTAATACAATCTGCCTAGTCTTCCTCGGGCTAAAAGGCAGCTGTTCAGATTTTCTGCGCTTATCACTTTGTCGAGTAACACGTTTGTGAAGTAAGTCGTCGTCGCTAGATCCAATCTCATCAAGGTCATCCAAATCATCTTCACTGTCGTCGTCGTCGTCGTCCCAGGATGAAGTACTGAGTACTGAGCCGTCAGAAGGGGCTGACAGAGAACTCGGTCTTATTGATTCAGTGCCCAAAGATTCGGGGTTGATTCGGGCCTGGGGATGGATATATGTTGCGTTTGAGTCAAATGGCGCGAGTGTCCCTGCCACCACACTGCTTCCTATGGATTGTCGCAGACGGAATGAAAACTCATGAGATGATGAAAGGACAGCTACACACGATAATTCTCGAGCAAGTCTGGAAACCACCATTCAAGTACAAAGCTGGGATGCTATATCAAAACGCGTAAGCTATAGCATCCAGAAAGCCAAACTCGAAAGAAGACGCACACGTGAAGCCATGCCACCTTCGAATCTAGTAAAGTACCAGAGATGGCCACCATATTCACACTCCCCAATTATTTCATCAATTTTTGGGACTATACGAGACAACCGGGGTGTCGTATATTGAGATTTACGTTCTGCACAGATTTGAGGTACCAAGACATGTGAAAACAACTCAGAAGCTGCTGGATGATTTGACGCGTCCACACTACTAACACGCTCTACAATCTCAAGCGGAGGGTCACTCAGGATAGGAATGACAGATTCAGCTTTCGAGGACGCTTGAGACATCTCGAAATGTCCCTCGTATCGCAATTCCCGAGGGATGGTTGTGATGACTGAAGAGGAAAAAGATAGGACCAAATACGGTGGTGACGCTTTTTACCCGCACGTGGCTTAACGCATTGTTGTGATTAATACATAGAACCCACTGTTGGCCCCCTGAGATACTACTCCTAAAAATATGATGCTTAATCAAGACTCTTATCTAGTGGGTTTCCGTTAATTAGTTGTGTGTCTATACAGATTAGTGAATATATGTAGTGATACAAACGAGTCATTATACATTAGATGCAATACTTAGGTTCATTTCTAACAGCCATTGATGACATTGTTGTGCGACTTCTTCTCCGTGATCTAAGAGTGCTTGAGAATCAAAGACCAAATACCTCAAAGGTATACTCACTGATACAGAAAGCATGGGGTACATAAGAGTTTCCATATGTGATACGTAAGGATCCAGCATCTGGTTTGAAACTTTCCAAGATAGCGGTTTTTTGTTTCCCCACCCAATCGTCGCGATCAGCAAAGTAAAACCAGATACGTTGGCGGTTCTGATGCAGAAGTTCAACATCTAGGTCCTGTATCTCGACCATCTCCTCATCTCCCATACGCAATGTTGCACGGATGCTCCCGGGACTTCGTATGAGCTCGCGTAAGACTTTGAGCTGAAATATGGGCCATTCAAGCCCGACGAGTCTGTGAAGGATGAACAGAGGAAGGTGTTTTCCCACTGCAGATAAACGAGCAATGATGCGTCTTGGAACTGGTTTGAAGAGTGACTAGAGCTGGATGAATTGGAACTATGAAAACAATGGTTGCAATACTCACAGAGAGCTTTTTTCCATTGGGTGTATCTGCAATATGGCAAATAGTGGGGAAGAGCAGGAAGACACCGGCAACGAGGTTTGAACGCTGCTTGAGCACCTAAAATGCGGGTTCATAAAATGCCGACATGAGATGTGGAGTGAAACTTGCCTGCAGGGCGACCCAAGCCCCAACACTGTGACCGATCAGCATCACTCGAGCAGGGCTGAATTCTGCAACAGTTGAATCGAACAGCTCGGCTGCACTCTGCACCTGCGATGATAAGCTGTGCCTGGAATGTGGAAGAGTATCATGATAGATGCCCGGAGTGTGATCAATGTGGGAATGTGCTAGGATGGCAAGGTTTTCTGTGAGATCTTTGTCTTGGAGGGCAGTCAGAAAAGGAGTGTAAAAGTCAAGTAGGCCGGGGTTTCCTGAGAATGAGTGAGTCGATGTCTACACAGAAGAAAACAGGTGGAATTGCCTGGAATAAACAAGACAATAGTCTCTATCCGCATTCCGGGCTTGAGAGGGGGCCACCAGAGACAATGAGCGGGGCCAAGTGGATACGGGTGGTTGAATACAGCATTCATATAAGGCCCATTTGAAGAGCGCTCTGGGAGGGGATCGAGGAATGAGGGAAGACTGGCCATGTGTATTGGCCAGCCGTGGATGGAGGGGGTGGAGGATGTCTGTGCTGGTGCGAAACATACGAAACATACACAGAGAAAACACAGCGTCCCAAACAGGCAATTCCGAGTTTCTTGCCACAAAAGGCAATTTCTGATGAAATCAGATGTGGCATGTCCGAAACAGGCAACTGCACTGGTCAACCAGCTCAACCATGTCGCGACTGCCACCGTTCCCTACTTCTCGCCGCTCTTCCTCTCAAACTCGCCAGTCTTCTCACCTTCCACAAGCCACACGTCCCCTGCATATTACTCGCCCTGCTTACACCTCTCGTCCAGATTCCCCCACCAACTCAACTCCTGGCCCTGCAAGACCCCGGCGCTCAGAGCTCAGAGATCGCAGGGTAGAAAATGGCACAGAACGTACCTCTTTTGTAGCATTTGAAGACAGATACCGCGACAGCGCTAGCACCACTCATTCTGGTGAACTGCGCTCACAACAAGAGGCCCCGCATCCCTCTACGAACAGAAAGACCACCGAACATACCAGTAATGGGGCAGAAAAGACGTCCACATCGCTTGCTTCTGCTTTGGATGCCTTTCACTCTGCAGGAACCTCGCGAAGGCGTCGGATGACAAATGGAAGCGACGAATACAGCTATCAAAGGCAGCGGCAGGAGGAGATAGAAGCAGAAAAAGCTCGTCAGCAACGCTACCAAGAGAGAGCATTGAGGAAAACTCGAACTGCCAGGATTGGTGATATCGATGGTATGTAATCGTGCTTGCTCCAACTATATTGCTCACTCTATGGCTAGCCGTGCTCGATGAGATCAAAGACGGATGGGAATCTGTGAATGACCGAGACGTAAGGACCCTTCTGCATCCCTATTCCGTCATTCTAAAATTCCAATCTAGTTCAACAGCGTTGACCTTGCTCTTCAACTCCTCGATGAATCTTCTGTTTCGGGCAAGGACATGGAGTCCTTTAAACGGATAAAGCTCATGCTATCGAGTGCGTTGAAAGGATCAGTAGATAGTATGTGAATACTCCTGCAACCCTTATCAAATCTCATTCGTGACCAGAACACTACCAGGCTTTTGCCGCATCACTACCACATCATGCATCCCTTCTTAACCATCTTACCACCACCCAAAAACAAGTTTCTGATGCCCGTACTTCGTTACTTGAAGCAAAGGAAGCGCTAAATAACAAACGTGCTGATCTTGTGCAACTTTGGTCGCGTGGTCAGATGCTCGAAGAGATGATCACAATCCTAGATGAAATGTACGGCTATAGCTAGTTCCTCCCCTCATTTCCTCCATTCATCTACTTGATATCTTTCATTTAGAGAACGATTGAAAGGTGTACCTGACCTTCTTGAGACACTGATGTCGGAAAAGAGGCTATTACAGGCAGCAATATTGCTTGTCCGTAGCCTAAAAATAATCAACAAACCAGATATGATGGAAATAGGTGCTGTATCCGACTTGAGAAGTTATCTTGTCAGCCAGGAAACTGTGCGTTGCCTGACTTTCATATCAGAGTCTTTCATGATGTTATCAATCAGGCTCTCCGAGACATTTTGGCAGACGAACTTCAGAGTCATCTCTACCTCAAGTCCTTCTGGTGTGAATCCCGCTGGTCAGTTTATCAACGAGGTCAACATTGTTGTATGTTCTGTGTGCCTCAATCTATTCTCATTCGGCTCAGTCACTCCCTATGCCTACTCTTCCATAGTTCCATTAGTTGAATTTGAAGCTGAACTCATGGACAAACAATCCACCGCTCCCTCCGCATCTACAACTCGTCCTTCGTCTCCCAGGTCTCCCTCCTTCGGACTCACACGCCTAACACGTTTCTTGAATGATTTGGGAACACGGGCAAATGACCCACCGCACGACATCAACGAGATCATCACCACCAATACCAGTGGGAGTCAGACAGCCTCTCCGCTTATCCCTTCAGTACCCGCCCCGACCACGATATTCATTAATGGCACATCAACTGCACAAGGATTTACCGGAAACCCAGAGGCAGATTCATTTGCTTATATGGAGACTCTTCTCGAATCTCTCGCTGTTCTAGGAAAGCTAGGTTCTACTTTGGACAACATTGCTCAGAGATTACCTGGAGAAGTCTTTAGTCTTGTGGAAACGACGATTAATGAAGTAGGGGAGAGGGCGGAGTATACAAAACGACAAAATGCTGGAATTTCGTCTACTGCTGATTCAATCGATGTCAAGTCTGACAGTGTATACCTGCTCATCAATTTACCTCCCGATACTTCCGCTGGAGAAGAATATAGAGATAGAAGAGGGAGAGGGACTATGAAAGGCAAAGGGGTAGCGCTTGCTGCTGCCGCAGCGGGGGGACGAGAAGCACAAGTCAAATCAACCTCACTCAGAATCACAGCGTTGGAGAATTCTGCTCGGCATATGGATCATGAAATCATGAAAGATTTGTTTTGGACACTGTATTCAAAGTTGGATGCTGTAGCACAGGGATTGAGAGTTGTTTACGAGGTCGCTAATCGAATAGGATCGGTATGTGAGTCTGTTAGCATCATAAGGTGATACTGATGTTTCTGGCTGTGGGCTAGAGAAAGGATTTTAAGGATACATCTGGCGCTAAACCTGGATCCTTGTTCCCGCTGACAGAGATCTGGGCCCCTGTTCAAGCTGAAGTCAGATCTTTCTCCTAACTTTAGGAGTCGCTTACGTATTTTTCTGCAGGTTCGAACATTGATCAATGATTATGTGATCGACGAGCAACGGGGACTTTCATCTGGAAGGAATCCTATCTCTTCTATCAATGAGATTCTACGAGAAGGAAAATACTCCCGAGACAAAGGAAAAGTAGGCTCTCTTCAAGTCAGCTCCCTCTTTCAATTGACTTACCTACATGATGTCTAGACTGTGTTCAGATTTGCAGATAGCGATCTCAAATGTCTCTTCAAAACACTCAAACCGCACGAAGAAGGTTTAACGCGTGTTTTGCGAGATACGATGCCAGGTCTTGTACAATCCGCAACAGGAGATACTCTGCTTTCAAACACGGTGGCATCTCCCATTACACCTGGCCCTTCCTCCACCGTTCCCATTGCCACCATGTCATCATCAACCACCATTGCCTCATACACGATACCGAGCTCAATGACAAATCCGACAGGAACTTCAAATACAATCCCCGGAATGGATCAACATCATAAGTTGTTGATTAAGCCTGATACGTTCAATGTAACGGTATTGTTTCAGCCCACACTGGTATTCTTAGATAGGGTAGTGGATGTTCTACCGATGGGATTAGAAAGTGCGAAAGCATCGAGTACGGTGCTAGAAGAGTTTGTGTTGAAGGTTTACTTACCGCAACTTGAAGAAAAAGTACTTGATTTATTTCACTCGACTGTTAGCAGTGCGTGGCTTCGATTTTTCATCTTATGGTTATTGGATGTAATTGGTGAGGGTAATCAGGTCCAGAGGCGTTTTTGCCTGATCCGCTCTCGACTAATCTGTCTCATGAGCCTTTAATGAAGGTACTCATCTCTCCAACCATTCATCATATAGTCACTGACGAGTTCTCAGGCCAGCACGCAATTAATAGCAATGACTAACTCTCTGTGTTCCCTGCTCCAAAACACACCTTTCCACAGAGAAAACTACTGTCGGCTCATACTCGCAGTTGTTATTCAGTTCTACCAACGCTGCAGCGACCGTTATCATGCCCTTACGATGGTACCCTTTACTTCACCTACTGGGGAACAGAGATCTGCCTTGGGAGCAACGTGGGCCCAAAGGTCGGAGATGGTACCTTGTTTGACGGAGTTGTTAGCTACCCCAGTCAGCTTTTCTGGTATGCGTGTGCCTGTGTGGGTGATACTTACGAAGATTTATTTTTCAGGAGAGCGATGTGATAAAGCAGCAACAGCTTTGTCGACAGCAGACAAATATCGAGATTGAATTACTTGGCCGGAGACCAATTGGAAAAGAGGATTTGATACCCTCTGTCAAGAATCTATCGTCCCTTGCAACTCTATATCACAGTGTTGTATGTCTTTTTGAAGTCTCTCTGCCTCATCGTTTACACAAGAGTATGTTAAGGCATGGTTCACGCAGCAGCTGAGTGCACTCAGAGCAAGGCCTGACGATTCGCTGCTATCACCCACATCACCAAATGGCTTGGAGAGTTTAACTGCTCGTACCCCATTCACACCGTTCATCTCGCCTCCATTACCTAGCAACGATGACGGTCAGTTGAGTTTGCCATTATCCAGAGAAATGGCATTGTAAGCTCCTCTCCTATGAGACCTGTGTTTTTCTTATGTGTTTTGATAGGCGGTTCCAAGCATTGTTAAAGACTTATGAGCAGCTGTCTGGGCTAATTTTGGATACCCTAAGGATTGATCTGCGGTGTCGAGCAGTGTTTTATCTGGAGGCTGCTATGCGACATGTACGCTTCTGCTTGACCAATTGATCATTTACAGAATATATCTATCTATACAGGGGAACTATGCACTCACATACGAAGTCACTGAGCCTGACCCTTACATCGTGGATCTGAACACGGATCTAGTGCAGTGTGACGATATCACATCGACGAGTCTGCCATCCAGAGAACGCCAGTAAGTCATGATTTTACTTGTGCAGGAATGTTTGGTTCTCATTTACTCGTCCAAGTTATGTGTTTACGGGTCTTGGACATCTAATGGAGCAGATGCTGATTTCAAACGCCCGTCTACTACGACTGCCGAATAAGTACGGCATCAAGAAGATGATGCGGAATATGCTAGCGTTGCAGCAGAGTATCAAGACGCTCACTAATGATCAACAAAATACTGAATTTGAGCGCGCAAAGCAATATTACTCGCTATACTATCTGATGCCTCAGGTATGCTCCTCAGCCCAGTCCTTCTTCAACAGAAATTCTAAAAGAACTGGTGATAAACAGGAAATGTTGGGTAAAATTCGCGAAAGGCAGACGTTTACTTTTGATGAGTATAGGACGATGTTAGGTTTCCAGTGTGGAGTGAATCCTGCGGAGGGCGACGCAAATGTTGCAAATGCTACTGATCGCAAGTATAATATGTATGTGATAGAGCTACATGGACTAGTCATGGATGATACATAGTTTAGTTTTAGTATGATGGTTGCGAGATGCTGTTTTTTTACTTGCATAGCATTGGTTCTCTAAAATTATTTTTTGAATCGTCAGTGAGAACCCCGGTGGCCTGATCAATGCTAAGTGTTGATATCTGAGTACTCATGATGCTCTCAGTTGATGCTGCATGCTGCAGACATTACCCATCGGTCTATAGAATCTCCGAAGAATTTCCGACCGAGAGTTGGAAATGATTGTCGTCGATCATACCATCTCCAGCGCGCGCACGTGAGCCTGTCTACGACAAATCGAGAATTATTGCGTAATGAGTTTAGTAGATAGGAGATCTGGTGTCAGATCTAGTGTCGTACTTACTGTGCGTTTGTGGATACATAGTGTCAACGGCACATCTCCATGTCTACACACATTGTCTGAAAACAGAATGTTTCTCGATTCAAACATATCCACTAGCCCACCCACCTACACCGGTATCGTCACCAAAGGAAAGATTCACAAATGTCTTGGTATCGGCTGAGGAGTTTGCTAGTGGTGTAGTTTCTTTCTGTCAAGGTTGAATACTCGGCGATGATTTTGCCCGATGCGTACATCAGGGATAGGGTTTTTTATTACACTGATCGGCTGTAGAGGTAATGGCTTTCGTAAGGAGAAGCCTGTTTCACCTAGCCGCGACTTGTATGCGCAAGGGTTCAATCAACCATGGTTCAACACACACCTTCAGTTTTATCTGTACTTTCCAGTCAGTTCTCCCTTCCGATATTCATCAGGTTTCCGAAATACAGAGAACATCGGTGGAAACTCAAAAAATCCCGATCTATGGTTGTAGAGTCGGGATGCTGGCTAGCCACTAACAATCACTGAAGACAGCAAACCGATGTGCTGATAAAAAGGGTCAGTATTCTTAATCTATCATTTACTAAATCATTTACGTCATGATATTTCATTTTTTTAAATATTCTGCTTGTCTTTGAACCACGGCTCCTCGGTCAAACTTCCATACACATATGTCAAATCCAATTACCCATGCTGCCTTTCATATATTTTTTCCAGTCCGGTAGAACCTCGTCTTTTTTATATTGTATGTATGTTTTTTTGTATGGTAGAGGAGGGCAGTGAGTAGACAGGAGAGGATCTTGGACTCTCTCGCTCTTTCTCTAGAAAATTTCTTGGACGGACGCTGTCACACTCGCATTTATAGTTGAAGGAGCTTTAGACATCTCATTTCTTCATGATACTGGTTCGGTGACAGGACAATCCATGATCCAGCCTCTCTACCTTGCCCAGTACAAGAAAATTCTGGCGATGGCTTCGTCCAGACACCACGTTTCCTTCGTTTTCTGGGAGTCGCACATTTGTTTGATTATACAAAAGCCCAATGTTCGTGGACAATATCAAGTTGTCTGGAGTTCCAGGAAATTTGACTTTACGGTTGGTTGTGTGGCGGCGGGGAGTTCCATGGAGGTGCTTGCCAAAGTCTTAGGTCCCAAAAGAAATACAGCTTTCTTACTAGTCAAGACGCTGAACAATGGGGGAAATGCTACCTGATATAGCGGAAGGAAGACGACCTCATTGAGATGCAGCCTCCCTCTACAAGATTGCAATCACTCCTTCTTTCTTCTCCCCAATCTGATGCTGGTTCTAGACTAGGAGAGGCTCCAGATGTTCTGTCAGAGCTACTCGCGAAAGAATTGATCGAGTCGACAATTTTTCGTCCGAAGAACCAGGATATCATCTTTGGCAAGGAGTTCATAATGCTTTAGGTTTGTCTGGGAAGTCGGTGTAGAGAAATTAAGGTGTGTAAAAACTCAGGTGCATCGCCATCAAGGTCCCCACGTGCACCCGGATCTTAGGTAGTAGGAACTTTCGACGTGGTTATGTTGGTCAAGTATCCATATTCAATATCATAAGGACCCTGCTTCACCTCATAGAAATCCAGTTCTTTTCACGATGCTGACAAAGAGAACTGCTTCTGCTGCTAAACGCTTGTCCAATGCGCTGAACTGTGCTTCCTTGGCTGGACGGAATGCAACGTTGCGCCCGATATCAACATCAAATAATGTCACCGGTGCCATGAACTCTAGCGTCCCGACGCGGGAGATGAGATGTATCGATTTACAACTCCAGGGAGGTCATGGAGGTTCCCGGGGTTTCGCATCGGAAGCTTGTCGGTCATCCTGTCCTCAACATATTTGCGTCATTTGATCATTTATGTTGAATTAGATCTGAGTAATACAAGGAGGCCTCACTTTGACAAGATACTCATAGCAAATCGGTGTGTTATTGTTATTATTCGACTCGGAAAAAAATTATTAAGCAAGTTGCCTAGAGGAGAGATTGCGTGCCGTGTCATTCGGACTGCCCGGAAGCTCGGGATAAAGACAGTCGCAGTCTACAGTGAAGCAGACGCAAATTCTCTGCACACTACGCTTGTAAATGATTCCGTTATCTGGCAAATCAACCTGTCAACATTTTCTAGGCAGATGAGGCATTCTGCATTGGCCCAGCACCTTCATCGGAGAGCTATGTAAGTACCTGTTAAGTCGACTGTGGCCATTACTCATGATATCAGCTGAGAATAGATAAAATCATTGAAGTTTGTCGTCGGAGCGGTGCTCAGGTAAGACTCCTGCTCTTCCACTCATTTCGACACTCAATGGAAATAGGCTGTCCATCCAGGGTGCGGACCAAGATTCATGTTGTCATTCTGGAAGCTCTGAAATTAGTCTAGTTATGGATTCCTGAGCGAAAATGCTAAATTTGCACAACGACTTGCGGAAGAAGGTATTATCTTCGTTGGTCCCCCTGCCAACGCGATTGTAAGCATGGGTTCGAAAAGTGAATCCAAGAATATCATGTCCAGTAGGTCCTACGTCTTCTGTAGAAGAAAAGTCCGGTCTGACGTGCTTTGCAGGTGCTGGTGTTCCATGTGTGCCCGGATATCATGGAGAAAACCAGGATCCTGCTTTTCTCTACGAGAAAGCTCAGGAGATCGGTACGAAATAACCAACTACTTCGTTGTGAATCAACGTCTAACGGTCTGTTCAGGTTTTCCGGTTTTGATTAAAGCTATTCATGGTGGTGGCGGAAAGGGTATGCGAACAGTGACAACTCCAACCCAGGAAGCATTCAACGAAGCACTTTCATCTGCCAAACGAGAATCGCTTAAATCATTCGGAAACGATACTGTGCTAGTAGAAAAGTTTATCGAACGCCCAAGGCACGTCGAAGTGCAAGTGTTCGCGGATACAATGGGAGGCACTGTCAGCCTCTGGGAACGAGACTGCTCGGTGCAGAGGCGGAATCAGAAGATAATTGAAGAGGTGTGTATCTTCGATCATCTAAGATTTTGCTTCAACGAGCCTACAGGCACCGGCTCCCGGTCTCACCCCCGAAATTCGTGCAGACTTGAGCGCCAAGGCTATTGCTGCTGCCCAAGCAGTCCAGTATGTAGGGGCTGGTACGGTCGAGTTTATATTCGACAATGATACTCAGAAATTCTACTTCATGGAAATGTACGATGATGTCAACTTGTTTTCCCTCCTTTATGTTCAACATATGTATAGGAACACTCGCCTTCAAGTCGAACACCCAGTGACAGAGATGATAACTGGACTGGACCTTGTTGAATGGCAATTAGAAGTCGCGGCAGGAAATCCACTGCGTCTGTCCCAAGCCGAGATACCTCTCGTTGGCCATGCCTTTGAGGCTCGCATATACGCTGAAAATCCTCGCAACAACTTTCTTCCCGACTCTGGATCACTCTTATACCTGTCCACACCAGAACCAACGACTATATTTGCTACGCCGTTTCCATCTGTCCAAGCGAAACCATCTTCGTCACAGCTCGGCCCCCTCTCTCCTCCTGGACACGTTACCGATATCACACCTTCCTTGAGAATAGAGCAGGGATTCACGCAGGGTGCTCAGATCGGTGTCTTCTATGATCCGATGATAGCGAAAGTCGTCGCACACGGAAGAGACAGAACAGAAGCTCTAAGAATACTCAGGAAGGCATTAGAAGACTATCATGTTGTGGGTGTTTCTACCAATGTAGAATTCTTGAGGACTCTAGCTGGGAACGAAGCATTCATTGCTGAAGAAGTTGAAACCGGCTTCATCAATGTAGGTGCTTCGATACCAGTCTGGAAAGGATGGAGGATATTTATACATAGATTTCCAGAAACATTTTCGCAAACTATTCCTAGAAATAGGAGAACCCAAACCCGAGTTGTTGGCTAAGGCCGCTCTGTATGTTGCCCTCCGTGATCGATCATTACCCTCAGAATCATCGGGTTCACCTTGGATGTCACTCTTCTCACGTCGCTTTGGTGGGGATGTACATGAGTGTTTGATCACATTCCAGACCGAAACATCGGAAAACCCGATGACCGTACGCGTTTCTCCGACTCCAGCAAGAAGTGGACATTACGATGTTGTTGTGACGGTAGCGAATGAAAGCGCAACTTACAAATCTGTCCCAGCTCAGCTCGATTCATCAACGAGTATCAGCACTACAATTGATTCCGTCCTCACAAAGACTACTGTCGTTTCGCAGAAGCCACCACCAGGTGTGCCAGCATCACGTTCTCCGAACACAGTTGAGCGCCTACATTTGTTTTCTAATGGCACAAAGACCACACTTGTCTTGCCTTCCCCGAACTGGCTGGTATCACTGGGTACCGATGTTCTGAGAACTGCTGCAAAAGGTAGTTTAAGGGCACCAATGCCGAGCTTGGTTGTGGAGGTAAAAGTCAAGGTTGGAGACATGGTGGAAAAAGGCCAGGCGATAGTTGTACTTGAGAGTATGAAAACAGAGACGGTTTTAAGGGCCAGTGAAAAGGGCGTTGTCAAAGCTATTGGATGTAAGAATGGTGAGATGGTTGAGGAAGGAAGGGAGCTGGTTGAAATTGAAGGTGAGGAGATGTAGAACTACCTTTGCAAAATGAAATATTATTATGCGAAAGAATTGTGCACGTCCTTGTGTATAAATTATCCCACCATGCTACGTTTACGTCCTCGAAGTCTGACTGGACTGAGATTAGGACAGGCATCATCAGCATACACAACGAAGATGTTCACCATCATCTAAACGCCGTTTGATCCCGTTCCATTCTTTACCCATCCTCGCCTGATAAGCATCCAAAACCGATTGGAACATGGGTTCGGAGTCTGGATGGGTGGATGCAAAGGCTCGTTCCAGAACATAAAGGTCAACTGCTTTGTCCTCGACGAGAGCAGACTGGTAAGATAGACCAAAGTCAATTAAAACCTGTGAATAGTCAAAGATCTATAGCTTGATGCGTCCGGAAGCAAGACATACAATATCAGGTTGACTGTTTGAAGTATGGCGTAACATCATATTGGACGTTGTTAAATCCCCGTGGATGACATCTACAAGGTGCATTTTAGCAATTTCTGTACCTATCAGAGTCATCATCTGATCTAGAAAACCCCAATTGAAGCTGAAGATTGTGAGGCATTAAATCGGTACTTGCCCACAGAAACACCAAAAACTTTCAGTCGATCATTTTCCTCATCTTCAACATCGTCTAGAATTTCCTCTGATCCCTCTTCTTCTCCCTCAGCACCTCCAGGCAATAATCTCCTCACGCTCTTTCCTTCGATCCATTCGATTCCTAACACACCTTCTACCACATCGACCATCCTCACACCAGGAACATTCACGCCGGCCCTTGGGGAAAAACAAATCGAGTCCACAGTGATAGGGCCAAATAAAACGTACCTCAAGCACCGAATCAAAGCTCTCGCTTCGCTAGCAACCCGAGCCTTCGTGAGGGTCACATCCAAAGTTTTATGTCGATATCCCTTTGGAAACCGATACTTGACTAGAATTGAAAAGTCGTCTTTGCTTCCTATGCTTCTACTAGTTGATAAAGTAGGATGAGGTGAAGTCAAGGAGGCTCTGTAGAGTTTCTAATCCGATGCATTGATTATCGATCGCAATTTTCTGAGAAAAAAACTTGCAGCTTCTGCACCTTGCGAGATCATTGTAGATCTTTTTAATAGTAAACTCATGGGCCCTTGGATGGAGTCCATAACGGTAGATTAGAGATCAGAGAGGATTGGACAGAATAAATACATAATTGTTGATGGGTGCTTGCCCGATTAGTACGACATCATCACCCACCAGTAAACACTATGTCATGTTCGTTCTTCTGCCAAGGCATGAATCATGGTATTGACATCTGTTAAGCACAATATGCAGCTGCAGAAGGAATTCCTCTCATCAAATCTCCAAGTCTCCGAGTGCCCAGACCTGTAAGAGATCAGAAGATTACTGTTGATATTGACTGTTGAACGTTCTTCGAAGGTCGAGTTACCACAGGATATACATCCACTGCCAGATTCTATAACACCATATGTATGTTTCATTTGTGCTGGGGCATCTTTTTTTCTCGTCACTTACAACTGCATAGTTCGTCTATCCGTTCACCCTGGAGCCGCACGTTATCACACTCGAGTCCTCCAGACGAAGTACATTAGCAGCACACGCAGCCCGAAGGGACGCATACCTCCGTTCAAGAACCGAGGAAATAGAACGACGTAAACGCGATGCCCTCCATAGGATAGCTCCAGGACTGGGGACCATGCTCGTGCCCACACGCGCCTCGCCTGGACACGAGAGTACGACAACGAGTCCCGATCAAGATGCAAGGAAGGGAAAAGAGGAAAATGCTATGGATGACTTAGTCAATCACTTGGCGGCCCTCGAGTCAAAGGAGACTCCCTGATAATGCGAAACAGTACTTCATACCGATGCCAGGGAACATGTATCAAAAACATATCAATGTAATGATTAGAGAAGGACAATATATTTACTCCCAACTAATGCTCAACAACATTCAAATTGGAATGACTGGCGTTGGAGTGACTGGGTCTGCCTTCGATGGAAGTGGTTCAATTGATTGGAACTCCTTTGGCAGAAAAGGTGCCCAAGAGCTTGGTGGCTCAGGGTTCTGAGTATTCTGAGGTGTGGCATAGGCCTCATCTTCCGTCGTAAGATTAGCTGAAGGTATGACAGGCACCCCCACACTATTCCCATTGGTAGACGAAGCTTTCACCGAAGCTTTAGCTACGGCAGCTGTAGAATCTGTAGACATGTACATCCTTCTCAGTCGCGGCGGATTCTTCTCAATCGCCTCTATGATTTCTCTCATCTCGTCTTCACCCGTCCATTCGCCGACAATTTCCTTGACAGCGTCAAATTCTTTGGCTTTGGAAAGCATCTGCCGTAGATTTGTGGCTTCATGTTTTTTAACCGCAACACGCTCACCCTTGAACTGCGCAATACAAAACTTCGTGAGACCCCAATTGTGATTGAAGTATTTGGACTATAATGGCAGCTTGCTGAACATACCGTCAAGATTCAGAGGGAAAAAACCTACCAATCTCAGATACGCAGGGACTAGGGTCTTGTCAAGGTCAACAAGTGGCGTAGTAGAAAAACATGTTGGATTAGATTCAGCACTACGAGCCATCATGACGGAATGTGCTCCTGTGTACTACGTGAGGAATTGTCCAGAAGAAGGATGAAATGAGATAACTTACCGGTCACCTCACGAACCCTCTTAGCATCTTCCCACCCAAGACAATCTCCATTCTCAATTACTGCAATTCCTTTCCCGAGTCCCTCAACAAACTCCACGATCTCTCTCAATCTCTCAATTATCGCCTTATCTCTATCCCTCATATTCCTGGTTCTGCAATGTACGGTCAACGCGCTGATACCAGTTTCGCATATCCTTTCCACTAGTTTTAGAGTGTCTCCTTGCGAGGGTAGCAGACGGATTTTCGCCGAAACTGTGATCTCTGGTGGCATAGCCTTTCTAAGTGCTAAAAGGATAGCGCACAGAACGTCAGGATTAGTGAGGAGTGCAGCACCCATGCCCGCATGTGTGGAGAAGGGCTTTGGACAGCCACAATTAAGGTCAATCCCCGAAACATCATTCATTACAACTTTTGCGGCTTCGACCGCGAGTTCAGGATCAGCGGATCCAATTTGATAGATAAGGTAGCGCCTCTCTATCGGGTGAGTTGTAAATATAGCGCGGGAGACACCATTGTAAGAAATCACTCCAGTAGTAGCTAGTAGAGGAGCGGTAAGTGAAACAGGATTAACGCAATGTATTTTAACATACGGTCAACTTCCCGTTTCGCATGAAGCATTGCTTTGTCAACTATTTCCGGGCCCCATACCATCGTTGCCCCGTGTTTGAGCGCAAAAAGTCTTGTGGGTACTGTTAATGTATCGGCGTCAAGTCAACGGGAATTACCGCTAGAATACCTACAAGCACCAGATCGGACCATTGGAGCAAGAAACACGCCATTCTTGTAGTCTTCTGATGTTAAATGATCCGTCTTCTGTCTTTTTAGGGGACGTGAAGATGATTCAGGAGAATGAGAACGACGCGACATCTTGGAGAATACAAAACGGAGAGAGACAGAAAATCTATGAAGAGATATCCAAACCATTGCTAATTGGCTGATCACTTTTCCATTTCGTAAGCCATCCCTGCACGTGTGGACACATGTGACTTTTAATCATGGCTTTCTGAGGAGCCGTCATTTCGACACTTCGTTTCGTCTGAGCGAGCATTTAATCCATACAGGTAAAGAAATAAATTATGCATTGCTATTTTCAACCATGACGGCCCGACCCAACCAGGTCATGCTGGTCACATACACCAATTAATAACATCAACTAGTACAGACCCAAAGTGAAGCACTAGATGAGAACAAAACACTCAAGGAAAAAGATTGAATCCTAGCATTTTACTTGCGCTTCTTGAGGCTCTCACCCTTCTTCTCATCACTAGAAGACTCGGTTTTTTGTTCCGTGACAGGTGTATCAGTCTTCTTTGCAGACTACAGTTGAAACATTAGAAACGGACAAGCCTGCTACAACCAATAGAGCTTACGTTGGTAACGACAGGCTTTTGCGATGCACCGCCAAATCCAAAGAGGCCGCCAAGCATGCCGAAGACAGTGAAGATAGCGACAAGGAGAGCCACACCAGTTTCGGGTTTTGACTTGAAAGCATCAATCGGATCCTCCTTGAGGTGGTCGATGAAATCGAGGACTTTGAAACGAATGAAACCAACAGGATCATCCTTGAGACTGACTTCACCATCGTCCTCATCAGTCTGCTCGGGCGCCTCAGCCTTGTCCTCGAGGCGCTTCTTGATTTCGAAAGTCTCGGCTGCAAGTTTCTTGGCGTCCTCGACAGAGTGCCCAACATAAATGTTGTTGAAGAGGATGTCCTCAGTCATCGTCCAGAGCTCGATACCGACGCCGCCCTTTGATCTGCGTTGAGAAAGATCTTTAAAAAGGAAGTTGAAAAAGACATACAATCTTGGGAAGACTTTTGACGGGGGCAAGATCCTCAAAGAAGTCAGGGTTGGGGATCTTGCGAGGAGCCCAGACACCCTTGTATTCGGGGTTGTCAATCCGGGGAGCAAACCATTTGCCCTTGTAGTCGGGATTGGCCTTTAAGGGGCTGAAAGGGTATGAATTATAACATAGATTAGCCAGGCAAGAAATGAGCTTACCGCTTCCATTCACCACAGCCAGAGACCTCAGCACACTTCGGGTTAGAGACAGTGGGAGCAATCCAGTCACCATCCTCTTCATCATCCCATTCCTCGGGTTTAGTTGCGTCGGGATCGGGGACAGTCAAAGGCTCGTCATCAAGCCAATCTTCTGGCTTCTTGGCATCCGCATCGGGGATCTCATATGGTGCATCTTCGTCCCAGTCATCGGGCTTATATGACGACAGTCTCAATGCACAGAAAAATAGTTCAGTGATAGCGACAAACCTTGGTGGCCTCAGGGTCAGCAATCCTGGCCTCATCAACCCAATCTTCAGGCTTCTTGTCCTCAGGGTCATCGATTTCCTTGGGCGGATTAACGGCGGGTTCGAAGTCTTCGAGGAGGCTTCCAGTTTTGGAGCCCTCGCCATTGAACGAAACATCATAGGTATTGTTGGGGCTGAGTGACAAGAAAATTGAGCAAGGTAGCACCAATAACGTCGAGTACTTACAAGAGAGCGAGAGTAAACAGGTTGGTATGCTTGTCAAAGGAAGGTTTGGGAGGGAATTTGAGATGTTTCTCTTCAACGTCACCGGTCTTTGGATTCTTGTGGCGGAAGATGAAGTGCACCTATCAATGAGTTAAGGGTTGAGTGGCGACCCTGGGGCTCAATGATTATCCAAACCTTGGTACCAGGGCACGTCAAATCGGGTCCAAACATGACAACCCAAGGTGTAGTGTCAGAGAATTCCTTGCCACTGGTCTGGAAGCCATCCTCCAATAGTTTCAAGTAACCGCCACCGCAGTTACCACCCTTTTGGTATTTGACCTCATATTGCACAACCAAAGGTTTGTCGCCGAACGCAATAGGTTCACTGAACGGAGCAGAGATGGCGTGATGTGCAGCCTTGGTCTTTGCAACCAGACCCTTGTCGCCCTCAATAACCGCCAAAGATGGTTCCTCAACTTCCCATTTACCAACGTAGGAAAAGGTCTCTGAACCAGCATTGTTCTTCTTGGTTGCCTCTGAAGCCGTCCAACGGTCAGCCCAATCCTCAGTAAACTGTTCCAGGAAAGGAGCTTTAACCTCGGTAGGCTAGTACAAGTAGTACTGTAAGCGAGCTAGCTTATGATGCCGGTAAGAGAACGGTACCGTGAAAGTAGGCTTCGGATCGTCGGTGTTGGCCAAGACGCCGGAGGCAGCAAGAGCTACAACAGAGATTGTGACACCTCGCATAGTAGACAAAAAACCGAGAGCAAGAAGTTATTCCTACGGGATATGGAGACGAAGATGGGAGTTAGTTCCCTCAGATTCTTCTCTAAATACTGCACACGCGCCTCTGCACATACGTGGCATGCTTGTGGCACTCCCAGCATCACGTGACTCTAAGTCAAGTTTTGGTTCCTTTTTTGGTTGCGTGTTTGTCATTTTAAACAACCTCAAGTATACAGCAGATGATATTAACATATTAACCCAACAGATCAGCATGCCCCGACGCAGAGAGCGCAAGCTACAAACGATGACGTGTCAGTATCACACCAAACGACCTCAATTCCCAAAATAGGCGTGAATGACAGCGGCAACTTACCACGAACTCATCATCCAGATACTTAGAAACCGCGATTTGGTCTCCTAAACCTTTTCGCCTCCGTGTCTTGAGGACCAAGTCCCTAGCTAGAGCCTGTCCTGATGCTGGTTCAAGGGGGCGTAATTTGATACTACTATCCATGGGATCACCTGACGGTCATGGCGGGCATATCAGTCCAATTGTCAACGTGAGAATAGCAAAGAAGCAATACCTGGGACAATAGCCCAATGATCGAATACTTGTAAACAGAATGCTTGGCCTTGTGTTGCAGTTCTCAGATCCGTCTCAAAACCATTGGCGTCAATAACAGGGATCAATGCTTTAATGGTGTAGAGCGGTGAACCTGCTTTGGGTATGTCTTGTGTTACATGACCTCGACGTCTTGCAAGGACAGTATACACTGCTGAAATGCAATCTGCTGGCGCCTGGACTTCTACGTAGTATACTGGTTCCATCAGTTTCGGCGCTGCCTACATCACATGAAGGAAATTAGTCAAAGGCAGAAAAATGTTTGAGACAATTTCCCACCATGAGAAATGAGGAATAACAAACTCGTCTGGCCGTGGGTACAATTTGTCCTCCTCCACGGAAAATCGGCTCTTGAGCGATGCTTGCATCAAGTAAGCGGAACTTCACATTTCTCATCGCTGAGATAATGGAAAGGGGAGCATTTAGCCTTCTCGGGGTCGGAAATCAGCAATCAGCCATAACCTACGTTCATCACATAATGGACCTTCCCGTGCGCCCCACTGGAAACCCTGCTTGATGTGCTCTTTGACAGTTCCGAGAAGCTTCTTGTCGATCTGGACTTAAGGTAAGAGCCCAAACCCAGTGATAAATTGAATGGAAAAGGAAAACATACTTGGGATGGAAGTGTATCGTCAAGAAGGATATTGGGGCCATTGTCATTTGGTCCAAATGCCCATATTGAACGAGATGCCAACAGGTCCCATTGATATTTTTCTTCGAAGAATTTGCCTCTCTCTTTCTGCGTCATCCTCATTGTCACCCTCCCCCTTTCAAGATCTTCTGCAATACCCCGCTCAAGTGGTTCTGCAATCATAGTAATTTTGTTTCTGAATCAAATAATTGGTAAAGTGGACTAAGAATGGACAACAACGACGTACTTCTTGTTCGGAGTATCGGCATAACATTTCAACGCACTCGTCTCCAAAATAGTCTCACAGAATTTGACGACGGGATCCGAGACCTTAATCTCAATTTCCGAGAATAACTTGCGCAGATCATGCATAACACAGTCTAAGTACAATTCCCCGGTTCCAATAAGCACGTGTTCTCCACTTTCCTCAACTTTTGTTGAGACTAGCGGATATGACTTGTTGATGCTTCGCAACCCTGAAAGCATCTTCGGCAGCTCCGACGGCGCAATAGGTTCTATTGCGACTTTGAGCACAGATTCTGTAATGTGCTTGATGGGACGGAAGATGTATAGGTCATCGTCAACAGACGCTGAGGCGATGGTTGCAGTCTTAGATATAGAAGCCTCGACGCCGCCAATGAGAACCAAGTTTCCTGCAGGGACTTCTTCTGTTGGGATAAAGTATCTAGATCAGTGCATCAATAAGAAGCAACAAAGAAGTGGACAGGAGAGATTACCGGGCTTCGGGCATCCAGAGCTCCTCTGCAATAGCTTTCATCATGTCCTCCTCATCCTCTGGCGAATACTCTTCACCTAACACCTTGACGTCTGCACCCTTTCTCAGTGTTCCACTCATAACACGTCCGAAGGCCCTGAACGACTGTGCGTCGGTCGTATGATATAGTTTTGTTATATGTACCATTACGGGACCATCTGGATCACATGACTTCATTGCGATCGCCAGTTCAGAGTTTTGTGGACCAGTGTAAATCCTTTCCACCTGTCACAGAAGCCATGAGCGCAAAGGCCATGTTCTAGAAGTTGATGAGATGCCCACCTTTTTCGCGGCATTCTCCACTGGGGAAGGAATATGCTCAGCTATTATATCCACCAGGCCAGTTGAGGGGCCAAAAAACTGGTCCAATACAACCTTCAGCAATGGCCGAACATCCATCTTATATATGACAGGTTTGAGTGAAATTCCAAGAGTGGCCAGAGTGTCTTTCAATGCATCAGTGTCTTCACTCAAGACATGACTGTAGATCTTGTAGAGGGGATTAAGAATGAAGTGGACGAAGGTACGCTCCTGTTCGGGATCCGCTTGTTTGCGCGTGAAACGTCGAGATTTCTCGTCGAAATAAATATTTCCCCAAAGACGAGCAGCAAAAGCTTCAACATCAAGTTTACCTGAAACGAAGTCAACCCAGAGTAATTACCAGAATTCGGTCAAAGCAATACCATATGTATCCGCATATAGTTTCGCGAACGAACGCAGAGTAAAGCAGTAATTCATGTCCGTGCTAGCAAATGCAACATTTCCATCTTCTGGACTTAAACGATGCTCTGGATCGGGGTCGATATTACTTGCAAAAGAATGATCATTGCTTCAGTGAGAGCAATACCCAACAGATACTAATACTCACCTGATGAAAGTATTAATCTCCTCAATTGTGTGTTTGATCTTGAGATATGCATCAGCAGGTTTCAGACGAAGTTCAAGGATGAGTCTGTCTATCTTGTTCACAATCAGGGTAATCTTGATACCTTCTTGCAAAGCATGCCGAATAATGTTCTCGGTGCCGACCATGAGCTGTTCACATAATGAGAAAATGGAAGGACAGCTAAGGATGAAGCCTCACTCCTTCTACAACGTCTACGATAAGTAGTATACCGTCTGCAAGACGCATGGCTGTGGCAACCTCGTCAACAAAATTAACGTGTCCAGGCGTATCAATGAAATGTACGAGATGCGATTTTCCAGCAGTATTTCGGAGGATAAGAGACATAGGAGATGATTTGATAGAGACTTCACGCTGTCGCGAGAGAATGTGTGTGTCCGTGTAACGAATCTATGGCAGGCTTGGTCAACTCTTGGAGCGGATGCGGTGAGTTTACGCACCGGCTTGTCTGCATCCCATATCAACTTGTGTGTCTCAAACACTAGCATGTCCATTAGTGCTGTCTTTCCATGGTGTAAATGCCCCACGACAGCAACGTTTCGAACCATTTCTGGGAAGCCTGTCATATTCAACAAGAACCTACATTGGTTGTATTAATCAACATGGTCGAAAGCATTGGAATATAATCAATGCGTACCCTTTGTCGAAACGCGTCTGTGGCATATCTTTCTCCTCCACTGCCCATTTTCTTACTTTGATGGGTGCAATAATTGGTTCGGAAAGAGGCTGGGCATCTTCCTCTTGCACTATGGTTTCAACGTCTGCACCGTACACGTCACTCGCAGAAGGGTAATACTGTTTGTCTTCGTGTAAAATTACAGCATTATGTATCGGCTCATCTGGAAATAGTTATTGAACTTGACCTCTTGAAGATGATATATGTAGTCACACCATCAACCTCCATGAGCGCCAGGTCATTTTCTGATTCATGCGTCTGTTCATCATCATATCCTTCTAGCGGTGCAGCAGTCCCCAAAGGCTGAGGAGCGATCTGTTCTACTTCTTCCTCGTCATCAGAGTCCAGATCGGCACCAATATAATTCCCAAACTCATCGTAATCTTCCAGAGATGCCATTTTGAAAAGAAAGAGAAGCTGTAAACGTAAGAAAGACTGGATTAAGTTTTGAAGAGAAAGCACGCGAATGTAAAGATGAAACCGTCACGCCTGTGTTACTAATAACTCTCCGTTCGGTCTTTCATCTCTTGCTGCTTATGATGGCCACAGTACCAGATGAAACGCTGCGCAAGGTCACTCTTCATGGTATATTCTTGGTGACTTATATACTCAATCCAAGATATTTGTCACCAGATCTTGGTGCAAATTCAACAAACAGCCGTCCAGTCACAACGAGCGCTGAGCATCTCAACACAACAAATCAGCTCTAAAGAGCGCGAGCGGAAAATTCTTCAGTTGACAATCAAGGAGATTTCAACCATGGACCAGGATGTGCACCTGTACAAGGGCGTCGGTAAAATGTATGGCTGACATTGACCCATGAGAAAAGCTCATATTGTAGGTTCATGATGGAACCTCATCAAACAATGATGGAGAACTTGAAAAGTCAGGAGAAGGAATTGACAGATGATATCAATAGTCTCAATAAGAAGGTTATCTGATACGTTCCTTTGAGAGAAAGAGTGGCTCATCTCCCTGCCTTAGGCTAAGTTCCTCGAGAAACAATTTAACGACGCTCAGGCTCAGCTTCGTGATATCGTAAGTATGAGCCTTTACTGCGTTGTCTACTTATCCACTTTTGTTCCGGTTTGTTGCAGTTCCATTACGCCCCAAACCAGCAATAGAATTTTTTTTCACGCTCTCATCGTCGTGTGAATTTTTCTGTGGTTTCGAGTCCCTGTCGGACCTGTGCTGGACTTGATTGGATCCGACTAGAAATAGTGACTTATGAACATATTTCCTATCGTGGTCACTGATCACTGATCATCGCTTACTCGCCCCCGACGTGATAAATTCCTTGTTTTTTGTTCAGATTATCCTCGGGCTGTTCGGCTGCATATGGCCACTTTTGCACGTGTATAACTGTGATAGGTGGACTTAGAGCTTCAGTCGTGTCTTCAAGGTCCGCCACGTCAATATTGACTCGCTCCGAGCATGTCGTTTGCTGATAGATCGGCTTGATTAATTACAGCTGCTATTCGAGCTTACCCATCAAACTTGGGAGACATCGGGGCAAATCTTCTATGACAGTAAATCCGGACACTTTCATGCCCTGATATGCCGTGATCAAGGTACAACATCATGTCATTCATGGTCGTCTGCAAGAATCTTTGATCGAATGGTAATATTTGCCCAGGATAGGGTTTGCATCTGGCTAATTCAATATGACCCATGTTTCTTTTTTGACATCTATCAGTGTGAGGACAAGAACTCTTCCACCGATGGACAGTTCCCCTTGGTCAAATGCCTCGTCACTGAGAAAGTTCAGTGTGTGATGCTTCTCCTCATCCATCTACTGCATAATAAGCTTGAGTTCAGCTGCTCAAATTTACTTTTCTTCCCATTCCCTTGGCTGTTCCCCTTCACCTTTCCCTGTCCTCATCGTTCATGACCCCTTTCTGGATACCGCTTTCATGCTTCTTTGTTTCCGTCTGTGGACACACCTTCAACTTAACGTCGACGTTGGTTCCTCGATCTTCGTCATCGTCATCTCCCACATCGCTTGCATTGTCTAGCACAAGAAGTATATCCCCCTCTTCTATTTCATTACCCTCACCAAAGCCCAATTCGTCCTCCAAGCAAAGAACCAAAAACCCCAAACGCGGGATTGCCTTTGCATCTAGTGGCAATACCGATGACATTATCAATGCCAACCAGACTCAAAGTACAATCTCCTGGATATACGACTGGGCAGACCTACCACCCGCATATATTGCCCAATCCAACCTCAAGTATATCCCAATGCAATGGGGTTCAGGCAGTATCGATAAACTAGCAGATGCAGTTAGTGCCCAAGGAGCGGATACTATTCTCGTAAGGCGTGTCTGTTTCCTTTTTTGTCTCCTAAATTAATCGTCACATCCGACCTTCCCGTCTGTTCAGGGGTTCAATGAGCCCGATTTTGTCAATGAGGCGAATATACAGATTCAGGATGCTACAGCGCTTTGGAAGGAGTTTATACAACCTCTAAAACAGTATGACGTCAGGCTAGGTGGGCCTGCGGTCACAGCAACCTCAACTGGGAAACAGTGGCTGACGGAATTTTTGTCGGCGTGCAATCAATGCTCAATTGACTTTTTGCCACTGCACTGGTGGGTTTCTCCGGCAGAGGGTTTTCTCCTCGGAAATGCATGGGCTTGCTCAATCGTGTTCAGGTACGGTTCTGGCACAGAAGGATTTTATGATTACATTTGGGATATGCACTCTTCGTTCCCTCAGTTTCCAATTTGGATTACCGAATATGCAGACGTCTCGGATAACAAGACTGGTGAGTTCCTTTTTAACAAGGCAATTTCCCGTGGCGGCCTATCTTTATCTTATTCATGCGTGTTGATCAGAGGTCTGGGATTTCATGAATCAAACCATCAGTTACCTGGATTCATTGGATTGGATTGAACGCTATGCGTGGTTCGGTTTCTTCGTGAGCTTAGCGATTCCATAGGTGTTCA
>Ga0153938_1000042_pt1 | contig 42780 bp, 48 predicted proteins | sample TSNY022MetaG_FD_104740 | JGI IMG/M metagenome (GOLD analysis project Ga0153938, IMG submission 104740) | Attine ant fungus gardens microbial communities from New Jersey, USA - TSNJ022 MetaG | ecosystem: Host-associated > Fungi > Mycelium > Unclassified | place: USA:New Jersey: Brendan T. Byrne... | reverse complement strand
CGAAATAACTGCTTACGCAGACTTCAGCGCCCAGGCTTTCCTGGGCGCTGATTTAGTCGTAGTTAGCAGTTAGTTCGCCAGAGCGTTGCCCTGTTTGCGTGAAGCATATCGCCTCCCGCGGTGGCGTCCTAATTGCCAACATATATAACCTCACACTTTTAAAATAAGCACCCGGCACTAAAAAAGCACTTGCATAAAGGCATATAGTTATAGACTAAGGAATTCAGTAGTAACAAGAATCTATTACAGAGCGAAAGCTGATGTGGCAGATTCTTTTTTTGATTGGTGTAATTTAATTACAAAAAGAAAATATTGGAATTAAAAAAAACTATTGATTTTATATAAAAAAAATGATATATTATTATTAAATAAACTTTAATAAGTAAGTAGGGAGAGGAGTTAAAGGTGTAATGGAGAACTATAATCCTTATGATAATGTTTTAGAAACCGTGAAGGCAGCGGCAGCTATTCTCGGTTACTCCGACAGTGACATTGAGGCACTTAAGTATCCCGAACGGGAATTGAAGGTGGCAATCCCGGTGTTTATGGATCACGGAACAACACATGTGTTTGAAGGCTATCGTATTCAGCATTCCACATCCAGAGGTCCGGCAAAAGGAGGCATCCGATACCATCCGGATGTAAATCTGGATGAAGTCAAAGCGTTGGCAGCATGGATGACATTTAAGTGTGCGGTGGTCAATATTCCTTATGGCGGTGGAAAGGGTGGTGTCGTCTGTGATCCGAATACATTATCCGAACGTGAAATCCGTGCAATTACAAGGCGTTTCACAGCGGCTATCGCACCGCTGATCGGTCCGGAGCAGGATATTCCGGCGCCGGACGTAGGAACCAATGGAGCGGTGATGGGATGGATGATGGATACATACAGTATGCTCAAAGGACACTGCATTCATGGTGTGGTAACCGGAAAACCGATTGAACTGGGCGGCGCACTTGGCAGAAATGAAGCAACCGGACGCGGTGTTATGTTTACGACAAAGAATATCCTCAAGAAGCTGAATGTTCCTGTAGTTGATACTACTGTTGCTATACAAGGAATGGGGAATGTAGGAAGAATCACGGCAAAGCTGCTTGACCAGGAAGGCATGAAAGTAATTGCGGTCAGTGATGTATCCGGTGGCATCTACAATAAAGGAGGGTTGAATATTGTTAAAATTCTGGAATTTCTCTCGAAAGACAGGAAGAATCTGTTAAAGGATTACGAAGAGGAAGGGATAGCCAGAATTTCCAACGATGAATTGTTGAAGCTGGATGTCCGGGTATTAGTCCCGGCGGCTTTGGAAAACCAGATTAATGGTTCTAATGCAGCGCAAGTGCGGGCGGGGATTATCGTTGAGGCCGCCAATGGCCCAATTACTTCCGAGGCGGATGAAATTCTCAATGCGAAAGGAATTATGGTTGTTCCGGATATCCTGGCAAATGCGGGCGGCGTTGTGGTTTCTTACTTCGAATGGGTGCAGAATATTCAGTCGGTAAGCTGGACAGAGGAAACGGTAAACGAGAAACTCAAAAACATCATGGATCCGGCATTCGAGGCGGTCTGGGATATCGCCCAGAAGGAAGCGGTAACTCTCCGTATGGGTTCCTATCTGATCGCCGTGAAACGCGTGGTCGATGCAAAGAAGGCCAGGGCGGTCTGGCCATAATATTGTTTAAAGAGTGAATCAGTAAAATTGGGGGTGTGCATATGATTAAAAAAAGTGACCTGTACAAGTGGTGCAGAATCACGGCAGAGGAACTGGAGCATCACAAAGAGAAAAAAGTCCTGCTTAGAATTGTAAAAAATGCAGAGGAGCTGGGAATGGTCATGGCATCGGATCTGGTTGAGGAAATCAAAAAGGCTAATGCGCAGGACAGAGAATTCCGCCTGATTGTTCCGTGCGGACCAAAGGAATGGTACGAGCCTTTTGCAGAAATGGTGAATAAAGACAGGATTTCTCTGAAAAAGGTTATTTGCTACCACATGGATGAAAATCTGGACTGGGAAGGGAAGCTTCTGCCAAAGAACGACCCGAATAATTTCCGGACATTCATGGAACAGTTTTTTTACGGAGCGGTAGATGAAGAGCTTCAGGTTCTGGAAGAAAACAGACATTATCTGACTCCGGACAATGTAAAGGAAATGACCAGGATAATAGAGGAGACCGATATCGACTATACCTTAGGCGGGTGGGGACAGGATGGACATATTGCTTTTAATCAGGCCAACCGTAATCCCTATGTCGCGGTATCCATCGATGATATCAGAAATTCAACGGCCCGCGTGCAGCAAAATAATATGGACACCTTGCTGGCTCTGGCGCAGAGGGGGATGGGCGGGGCATGGCAGTTCATGCCGCCAATGTCGGTAACGCTGGGAGTAAAAGAGTGCATGAAAGCGAAAAAAATCCGGGTTTATTCTGCGACCGGCGCATGGAAACAGACGGCGCTGAGAGTGGCTTTATTTTCCGATGTGACGGAAGAGTACCCGATGACCTTATTACAGGAGCATCCGGATGCTTTGATTACCGCTACCTATGAGACGGCAAGGCATCCAATCAGTGAGCATCCGGACTGGGAATTTGGCGGAATAGAAAAATAAAGCGGGGGGATGCGTATGAAATACAATAAAGTGATCGGTACCGGCGGAATTGGAAGCGGCATGTTGTTCTACAGCGAACAAAGCGCGACTCTGGGGAGAAATGAATCACGTGGAGTAATCTTAAGTGATGCCAGAGATTATTGCAAACTACACATTATATTTTATTATATTGCAGGGCTTTTGAAAAATCGTGCCGGGATATATCCGATTGGATATGTCGGAAAAGATGAATCCGGTGACCAGCTGGTTAAAGAAATGAAAGAGGAGGGAATGAGTACAAAATATATCGGACAAAGTAAAGAGTATCCGACGATGATTAGTATCTGTCTTCAGTATCCTGATAAAGACGGTTGTAACATCACTGCGACAAATAATGCGGTGATGGAAGTCACTGGTGATTATATCAGTAAGTCGATGGATGAAATAGGGGTGGACAAGAAGACGATTGTCGTGGCAGCTCCGGAAGTTCCGATCAAGAGCCGGATCAGGATGCTTAAGAAGGGAAAGGAAGAAGGAGCATTATGCGTTTTGACGATTCCGGCCATTGAGGCAGAGGAATTCCTCGCTCACAATATTTTTGAATACTGCGATATCCTGGCGGTAAATGAGGAAGAAGCACAGACCATCTTGGGAATCAACATGACTGGCAGAGAACTGGCGGCAAGCCTATACAAGTCCCTGAAAGAAATAAATCCGGAAATGCAAATTCTGGTGACGTGTGGAGGGAAGGGCAGTTATTCGGTCGGAAAATCAGGTGTCGAGCATACTCCGCCGTTAAAGGGGGAGGTGGTGAACACGACTGGCGCCGGTGATGCATTTCTCGGCGGAACTATTGCCGGAATCGCAGCCGGGCTGGAAATCCGGAAAGGACAGAATAATAGATATTTCGGAGAAACAAAATTAAAAAGTGCTGTAGAGTTGGGAGTCATATGTGCCGGTATGGCAATTGAAAGCAAAGACAGTATTGCTTTTCACGTAACTGTTGACAGTATAAAAGAAAAAATCAGAGAAAATGGGTGGGGGGTTGGGAAATACTTTTTAAATTGAGATTCGTACAGTATTTTGGCTATATTAAACTTTATAAACAAATGATGCAAAGGAGGAAATGAAAATGTCAGTTTTAGCAGTCAATGGCGGAGAGAAACAAAGAAAGAGTGGGTTTACAAGTTGGCCGGTCTTTGATGAGCGCGAAGTAAATGCGGTCACAGAAGTCGTGAACAGTGGCAAATGGTGGCGTTTTGCTTTCGGCGAAGGAGTGGAAAACAACGAGAAAGCAACAGGCGAAGACCGGGCGCAGGTGGCCTTGTTCCAGGAGGAGTTTGCAGCATATCAGCAAGCGAAATATGGCCTTACCTGTGCGAATGGCACGGCAGCTCTGGAGATTGCTTTGAAAGCCCTGGGAATCGGTGCGGGTGATGAAGTGATTGTTCCTTCTTATACATTCGTATCAACAGCTACCTCTGTGCTGCAGGTTAATGCAATTCCGATTTTTGCCGATATTGAAGAAGACACATTCAACATCGATCCGAAGCGGATTGAAGAGGCTGTCACGGAGCGTACAAAAGCGATCATCCCGGTTCATTTCTTTGGGCAGCCGGCAAACATGGACGCAATTCTGGAAATTGCCAAAAGACACAATTTGTTTGTAATTGAAGATGCCGCCCATGCCCATGGTTCAGAGTGGGATGGTAAGAGAGCAGGATCGCTTGGAGACATCGGAACTTTCAGTTTCCAGGCTTCGAAGAATATGACGGCCGGGGAAGGGGGAATTATTCTTTCCAACAACCAGGAGCTGATGCGCCGGTGCGATTCCCTGCTGTGGCTCGGTAGAGAGATGGGAAGACCTTGGTATGAATTCCACAGGCTGGGCTGGAACTACCGCATTACTGAATTTCAGGGCGCAATCCTGCGGACACAGCTTCAGAGACTGGATGAACAGATTGCGAAACGTGCGGAAAATACAGCATATTTCTGGGAAAGGATGAAAACGGTTGAGGCCATTACGCCGATGAAGGTTCATGAGAAAGTCACAAGACATTCTAATCATATCATTGCCATGAAATATGACCCGGAAGTATGGGGGATCTCGAAAGCAAAAGTGAGAGAAGCTCTTTTGGCCGAGGGAATCTGCGTGACAATAGACTATGCCTTCCCATTATATAAGAATCCCTTGTTTTTAAACAAGGAGTTTGGAAAGAATGGTTGTCCGGTAAATTGTGAACACTATTGTAACCGGAATTTGGATTATGCTGCCTTTGAGAAGACTAATCCGGTTGCGGAGAAGGCTTGTTCCGACCGGGCGATTTGGTTGGAGCAGAGAATGTTCCTCGGTGAGAAAGAAGATATTGACGATATCGCGGCAGCATTTTTAAAAGTGCAGAATAACCTTGGTGAATTGAGATAGGGAGGAAAAGCCCTGCATAAATCAGAGTAAGAAGGGAAGGACGCAAGGTGATTATTGATTTTTGTACGACTGTTGGACAGGGAATAACAGAGTATTTTAGGCCGGAGGATTTACTGGATGAGATGAATCAGAATCAGGTGGATATGGCAGTTATCGCTCCGGCAGACCAATATCTGGCCGTCTATAACCAAGAAGGAAATGATTATATTGCAGAGATGGTCAGAAAATATCCGCACAAATTTATCGGTTTTGGCTGTGTTTCTCCCTGGTATGGCGAAAAGGCTGTGGATGAAGTATATCGGATCAAAAGTCTGGGACTGAAAGGAATTAAAATGGAACCATTTATTCAAGGTTTTATGCTCAGTGACCGGATTACGGATGGTATTTTAACAGCGTGCGAGGAGACTGCCCTTCCGGTGCTGGTCGCAACCGGAACCCCGATTAGCTCCATGCCGCTCCAGTTGAGAGAACTGGCCCTTCGTTTCCCGAAAGTGAACTTTATTATGGGACATATGGGGTTTTCCGATTTCTGGTATGATGTGTCAATTGCAGCCGAGAATCTGGATAATATGTACATGGAGCTCTCCTATCAAATGCCATCCGTGATCATTGAAGCGATTGCCAGATGCGGAAGAGACAAAGTGCTATTTGGCTCCGACTGGCCATTTTCCAGAGAAAAGATTGAGATGGCAAAGGTCGGACTAACAGAAGATGAAGAGGACAAAAAACACATATTGGGAGAAAATGCGATGCACATATTAAATATTACGGAGGAAAAAAGATGATTATAGATTCCCATATACATCTTATGGAAACATATGGATCTATGCCAGGATGCACTCCGGACGATTTAAAAGCGGAGTTCGAAAAACGGGGAATTGTGCAGGCTTGGGCTTTTACCCTAAAGGGATTCTACGGTGATTGCGCGGGAGAAAATGATAAGTTGAAGACATTATGTGACACGCACCCGGATATGCTCCTTCCTTTTATGACTGTGAATCCGAGAGATGAAGAGAAGGCCATAGAGGAAATGGAACGGGCATACTACGAGCTGGGAATGAAGGGATTAAAAGTACATGGGTGGTGTCAGAGTTTTTCCATGACAGAACCGTGGTTTCATGAGATGTGCCGGAAATGTATTGATTTAAATATTCCGCTGGTGGTTCATGACGGAACCCCGCCCTTTACAGAGCCATACCAGGCCTGCTACGTTGCCGAAAAATATCCTGAGCTAACAATCATATTAGCGCATGCCGGTCTGAATGATTTGTGGAAAGAAGCTTTATACGGCGCACAGCGCCTGAATAATATTTACCTTGGGACCTGCTCGGCGCCCTATTATGCACTAAAGAAAATAATAGAAGCCGTAGGAAGTGAAAGAATCCTTTATGGGTCTGATGGTGGATTTGGAGACAACAGAATCATGGATAATAATCTCGACAAAATATATATGCTTGATTTAAAAGAGGATGAGCTGGAAAATATTTTATATAAAAATGCACAGAGGTTACTCAATGATATTTAAAAAGCGGGGGTGATGGATTTGGAAAATGTGCGTAAATCTGGACAAAAAATTATTAAGATGAGAGAATTTCCATCTGAGGCGGCACTCATTGCCTTATTCATTCTCTTAAGTATCTTATCTCCTAATTTTCTGGGAGTGAATAATTTAATGAATATGGCGAAACAGGCTGCGGTCATAGGGCTTGTTGCGATGGGGGAGACATTCGTTCTGATATCCGGTGAAGTAGATCTTTCCGTTGGGGCAATGCTCGGATTCTGCGGAGTTATGGCCGCAGTATTATGGCAGGCGGGAATGCCTCCGGCTGTCATTCTGATCTGCGTCTTGTGTATTGGAGCAATTAGTGCATCCATTAGCGCGCTCCTGATTGTCCGCTTAAAGCTGGCAGCCTTTGCTGTCACCTTGGGGATGATGAGTATATTAAAAGGTGCGATGCTGGTAATAACAGGCGGCTTCCAGTTAAAATACGAATCCCCGCTGGCGGTCTTAGGACATGGATATCTGGGAAAGGTTCCCTATGGCGTTGTGCTCTTATTTATCCTGTTAATATGCTTCTACATTCTGTTAAAGAAGACACCGTTTGGAAGAAGAGTATTTGCGACGGGCTCCAATGCGACGGCAGCACGGATTTCCGGTATTAGTACCGGAAAGATTAAAATTATCTGTTTTGCGATTACCGGTATGCTGTGTGGACTGGGCGGACTACTCATGTCAGGAAGTGTTTTAAGTGCAGGGGCAAGCACAGGAATCGGTTATGAGAATGATATTGTGGCTGCCTGCGTGATCGGCGGAACGACCCTGAAAGGTGGTGAAGGAAGTATTGTCGGCGCCGTGATCGGAAGCTTTTTGCTGGGAACCGTTAAGAACGGCTTTGTCCTGCTGAATCTCGGTGCCAGCTGGCAGCTGGTGGCAACCGGTTCAATCATAGTGTTATCCATTATCATTGACAGTATTAAAAACAAAAGCTACACGACGGGCTGATTTAACACGACATTTCACAGTAATATGTGGAAATACAAACATTTAATTATCGCAGGAAAAGCGATGGAAGGGAGAACGTATGAAAAAACAATTAAGTTTATTGTTGGTGATCACTTTAGTGGGGGCTTTATTAGCCGGATGTGGGAAAAATGGAAACAGCAGCTCTGAGGGGGCGGAAAATAAGGAACAAGAAGAAGGCGGTTACTACACGCTTGAGGAACTGGCCGTAGAGTACCCCCAGGCAATGGATAAGCCGAACATTATGCCGACTAAGGTAAAGCCAGACACGCCGGTCAGAATCGCAATCCTGGGCTATGCGACAAACCCATATTGGGTAGGTCTGCAGGAGACTGGTGAAGTCGTTAAGAACACGCTTGAAAACGTGGTGGAGGGAGCTGAGGTTGACTGGATTATTATCGGCGAAGACTTCGCTGCCCAGAAACACATTGCGACTCTTGAGACGGCAATCGCTAAACAGTATGATGTCATCCTGACCCCAGTCGTAGATGACGGCGTTGTGCCAATGTTGGAAAAAGCCATGTCTCAGGGAATTACAATCGGAACCTACGTTGCGGAGAGCCCGGGGGTAAAAGAAACAGACAGATTTGCGCTGTTTGGACAGGACGTTGACAATTCCGGTAAGGAAGCAGGAAAATTCCTGAATGAAAAACTGGGCGGCAAAGGAAAAATCGGATTTATCACCGGTTCTTTCGGAGTGACCTCCTTTGAACAGCGTATGGAAGGGGCAAAATCAGAACTTGATCCGGCCATTGAAATCCTGGGACCATATGAGAATTCCGACCAGGCTGAAAAATCATATTCAATTACAAAGGATATGGTGACGGCAGCCCCTGATCTGAATGCAGTTTACGTAGTCAGCGGCGGTGTCCACGGTGCATGTCGGGCAATTGAGGAACTTGGACTTGAGGATCAGGTAGCAGTAGTTGGCTTCGATCTCACATCTGAGAATATTGAAAACCTTGAAAAGGGAACGATGGCAGCAACAGTTGCAGACTCGGCATTTGCACAGCTGTTCGATCTGGCAATGGCCAGCTATAACTATGAAGTGACAGGAGAAGAGACGCCCCAGAAAGAAATGTGGACGGAATTATTTGTAATCACTCCCGAAAATCTTTCGGAATATGCATCAAATTAACCTCCCAGGTAAGTCCCCCGCTTCAAAGCGAAGTGAAACCCCAGCCAATGTGGGAATTGCAGGCAGAAGAAAATGTCTTCTGCCTGCGGTTCCGATATAGAAAAAGGAGCTAAAGTATGAATAGAATTGCTATAAAATTAGCAGATATTTCAAAAAAATTCTACGGCGTATATGCCTTGAGAGATGTAAGCTTTGAAATAAAAGAAGGGGAGATACATTCAATCGTCGGAGAAAACGGAGCGGGCAAGAGTACTTTGATGAATGTATTAACTGGTGTCTATAAACCTAATGGCGGGGAGATATATACTTTCGGTGAAAAATATGATCCGCAGAATCCACTGGATGCACAGAAAAAAGGGGTTGCTATGATTCATCAGGAACTGTCTGTGGCAACCAATATGACGGTGGCGGAAAATGTATTTCTGGGGCGCTATCTGAAAAATAAGCTGGGCTTCATAGATTACAGATCAATGAACAAAGCCACAGATGAAATTTTTAAAAAACTGGAAATAGAAAATATCAAAGCGACAGATAATGTAGCATCATTAAGCATTTCTCAAAGACAGATGGTCGAGATTGCAAAGGCGATTTCAACCAATGCCAGGGTTATTATTATGGACGAGCCTACCTCATCTCTGACGATTAAGGAAGCAGAGCATCTTCTGCAGACAATGAAGGAATTATCCCAAAAGGGGGTCACGGTTATATTTATTTCACACCGGATGGATGAAGTCCTTAAAATTTCCGATTCGATTACGGTGATGCGAGACAGCCGGTACATTGATACGCTTGACAAGAATGAGGCAACACCGGAGAAAGTGATTTCGCTGATGGTCGGAAGAGACTTGGGTGATATGGAATACATCGACAGGGGATATGACGGCAAAGAAGAAATCCTAAAGGTGAAAAATCTGCGAACCAAAAAATTAAACAATATTAATTTCACCTTGAAAAAAGGAGAAATTCTGGGGTTTGCAGGGCTGGTTGGTTCGGGGAGAACCGAAGTGGCGCGGGCACTGTTCAAAATTGATCCCCTGATCAGTGGTGAAATTTTCTTAAACGGAGAGAAAGTAAATGTCGTGAATCCGAAATCGGCAATTCAGAAGGGGCTGGGAATTGTAACCGAAGACAGAAAACAGCAGGGAATATTCGCCAGCATGAGCGTTAAAGACAATATTCTGATTGGAGATTTGCCTAAGAAGGCGAAAGTCTTTGTTGATACAAAGAAGGAAAATACGGAAGTAGAAAAATATAAAGAGATTATGGATATCAGAACGTCAAGTGTAGATTTGGCAATCGAAAAACTGTCAGGGGGAAATCAACAGAAAGCAATCATTGCAAGGTGGCTGAGAATCAATCCCAAGGTGCTGATTTTGGATGAGCCGACAAGAGGGGTGGATGTCGGTTCTAAGGTGGAAATTTATAATTTGATCCGGAAATTAGCAGATAAAGGTGTGGGCGTGATTTTGATATCTTCTGAGCTTCCTGAAATATTAAGGATGTGCGAGCGCACGGTGGTAATGGCTAACGGAGAGATTACCGCGGTGCTGGAGCGAAAAGACATTACCCAGGAGACTATTATGAAATACGCTACCATTTCTGTTGCAAAACAAGAAAATTTTAGCTAAAAGGGGCGATATATTATGAACCATACAATGACAAAGAGAAAGATAAATGTATCGGCGAAAAAGCTTATGACGAAAAGTGAATTTGCAGCAATCGTAGGCCTGTTAATACTATGTGTTATTCTTATGATTTTGAGTCCCTATTTTATGACCGTGATGAATATTATGGGTGTTTTAAGACAGATCTCGATTACCTGCATCGTTGCGATCGGACAGCAGTTATTGCTATCCACAGGCTGTGTTGACCTGACTTGTGGCGTTGGAATCGGTATGACCGGAGTTGTTGCCGGCTTATGCCTGCAGGCGGGAATGCCGCCGGCAGCAATTCTTTTGATTACGCTCCTTTCAGGAATGGCAGTCGGTTTTATGAATGGCTTCATTATCACTAAATTTAAAGCAATACCTTTTATTATTACCTTGGGAACCATGAGTATTGTAAGAGGTGCAGCCTCGCTGTTATGCAATTCTAAGCCGATTCGCTTTGACGGTCCGTTAAGCACCCTGGGAAATGGTTATATCGGAGAAATACCGGTTTCCGCAATCATTATGCTTGGATTGATCATAGTCGGGACCATCTTTACAAACCGAACAAAAATGGGGCGGGATCTGTATGTAATAGGTAACAATGAGAAATCTGCGGTTTTGTCCGGAATTAATGTGAAGCGGACAAAAATGATCGCATATCTGATGATGGGTGGTCTTGTCGCTCTTTCCGGAATTATCATGGCCGGAAGCACGATGCAGGCCGATCCGATGTCAGGATATGCGATGGAACTGGATGTGGTTGCGGCCTGTGTAATCGGTGGAGCAAGCCTGTTCGGCGGTTCGGGAAGCATCATCGGAGCGTTTGCCGGGTCGGCGATTATGGGGGTATTGAAAAACGGATTCGTACTCCTGGGCATTGCCTCTTATTGGCAGATTATGTCGATCGGGATTATCTTGATTGTGATGTTGTGCCTTGATTCTTTGCGTAAAAAGAGTACGGGGGAAACGGCATAGAGAGCATTTTTTAAGGAGGGATCTCATGAATGTATTAGGTATTTGCGCACACCCGGATGATTTGGAGATCGGATGCGGCGGAACATTAATTAAATATGCAAAACAGGGGCACAAGATATTCATGTGTAATGTCGCCAATGGCAGTATGGGGCATGCAGAGATTATGCCGGATGAATTAAGTGAAATCCGTGCGAATGAGCTGAAAAGATCTGCAGAAATTATCGGAGCAGAAGTCATCGGTGTAAATGGAGTCGGTGATGGATGTGTTGAGGCTTCGAATAAAAATATTCAGAAAAAACTGGTGGAAATTATTCGTTATACGAAGGCGGATTTAATTATTACGCACAATCCTGATGACTATATGAGGGATCATGTACAGGTAAGCAATCTTGCTTTTGATGCGAGTTTTGCCGCAACATTTCCCCATCTGTTTACACAATCCGAATATATTACAAATTTCCCGCCGGTTTACTATATGGATACACTTGCCGGAATCGGCTTTGTTCCGACGGAATATGTGGATATCAGTGAGGAGATCGAAGCAAAGCTGCAAGCCCTATCCTGCCATGAAAGTCAATATAAATGGCTGTTGGAGCATGACAATGTAGACTTTATCGATTTTGTCAGAACGAGCAATAAGTACCGCGGACAGCAGTGCGGCGTACCGTATGCAGAAGGCTTTTGCCAATACAAGGGCTGGTCAAGAATACGGCCGTACCGGCTGCTTCCATAAGAGGGAGGAGATTCATATGTTAAAAATTGCGATTATTGGTACCGGTTTTATCGGAAACACGCACGCACAGGCCTATAAGAATTCTACAAAGCTTAAACTGGCTGCCATCGTTGATAATAAGCAGCAGGCATGCAAAGCGGCAGCAGAGAAGTACGATTGTAACTATTATGAGGATGCGGAAGAAATGATGGATCAGGAAGATGTGGATATTGTTGATATCTGTCTTCCCACCTTTTTGCATGAAAAATATGTCACAATGGCAGCTCGAAAAGGCAGGCATATCATCTGCGAAAAACCGGCGGCATTGACTTTTGACTCGATGGAGCGGATGATGGCGGCGGTAGAAGCGGCGGGTGTAAAATTTATGGTGGCACAGGTGGTCAGATTCTGGCCGGAATATGTAAAGATTAAGGAGCTGTATGATAGGGGTGAGTTTGGAAAAATCAAAATGATTTATGCAAATCGATTAGCACAGCATCCAAACTGGACTTCTTGGCACAAAGACCCGGAAAAGAGTGGCGGAGCCTTGTTTGACCTGCATCTGCATGACATTGACTTTATGGTTTCCATGCTTGGCAAAGTAAAGACAGTCTATGCAGTTGGATGGCGAACCGATACGAAATGCTGGAATCACATTGTTACCAGCCTGATCTTCGAATCGGGTGAACAGGCGGTAATAGAAGGTTCCTACGGTATGCCGGAAGGCTATCCGTTTACGACTAATTTCCGTGTAGTGGGAGAAGATGCCGGTATCGAATATCTGATGAAAGCGGGTTTGAATCTTGAAAAGATTGAGGCAGCATCCAGAAGCCTGATATACTTTGACCAGAAGAATCAACCGCAGCATGTTTATGTCGATACTGCGGAAGAGCCGTATCAGGCAGAACTTGAATATTTTGCGAACTGTATTGAGAATAACCGTGCGATAGAGAAGGTTAGCCTGGAAAGCTCACGCGAGGTGCTTAAGGTAGTTCTGGCTATCCAGCAATCACTGGAAATGAATGCGGTTGTTAATTTTGAAGGAAAAATGTCGGATTAGCGTATTTCAAGGGGAAAGGTATGGTAAATATCTGCAAGATATTATATAATGAAATCTATAAGCAATTTATTTTAAGTTACATTGAGGAGAAATTATGGTAAAAGCGAGTACTCCGGAAGCGTTAGGAAAGTCTAATAAAATGTTGATTCTCAATTATTTGAGAAAGAATGGTAATATGTCAAGAGCAGAGCTGTGCAGGAATTTAGGCATTAGCTTTCCGGCTATTTCTTCAAGTGTGAAAAGTCTGCTGGAGGCTGACTTTATCAAAGAAGTAGGTCAGGGAGATAATTCTCTGGGGCGAAAGTCCACTTTGCTTGCATTTAATCAGAGAAGGGGATATGTTGTCGGTCTTGACTTAGGAAGATTCTGGATTCGTATTACCGTGGCAGATTTGCTGGGGCAGCCGATTGCCAGTACCAAGAGAGAAACCGATGCCACCAACGATGGTCGTGGGATGATAGATGATGTGTCCGGCCTGATCAATGAAGTGTTAAGCGAGGCTCAAGTTGAGCCTGTGAGGGTGTTGTGTGTCTGTATTGGTATTCCTGGAGTCATCAATGGTGACAGAATCTGTCTGGCTCCCTTTTTGCCTAATATTTCGATTGAAGATTTAAAAGCATCCGTCACAAAGATCTGCCGGTCACATGTAATTATTGAAAATGGCACGAATCTTGGAGCGGTTGGGGAAAAATGGAGAGGCGGGGGACAGGAGTATCAAAATTATGTATTTATGAACTATGGTGTCGGTGTTGGAGCCGCAGTGATCATCAATGGGAAGCTCTACAGCGGAACCAATAATGCCGCCGGTGAAATTGGCTTCATGATTTCCGGTACCAATGGGTTGCGGAATAAATTTGAAGAAATTGGCGTTTTAGAAAATACCATTGCCAGAGATAAGATCCAGAAGCATATCTCACATGGGAATTTTCGGGAGGAAGTTGATTTTCTGATTAAAAGATATCAGCAAAAAGAGGAAAGCGCCCTAAAAATTCTGGATGAAATCTGTCTGAGTATTGGCGTATCTTTAATAAATATTTCATCCATACTGGACTTAGAAGCGATTATCATATCGGGAGGTCTGGGGACGAGTATTGGAAAATTGTTCGTGGATAAGTGGAAGGAAATGCTCGAAAACCATGTTCCTTTCCCGCCTAAAATTATATTTTCCGGTCTGGATAATCAGGAGGGTGTCTTAGGCGCTATTTCGGTCGGAATTGAAAGACTGCATGCAAACGTGGATGATTTGTTCTGAAAGGTTTGTCAAGTTTGTAAAAAGACCTTACTGATTTTGATGGATCAGCAAGTTCTTTTTGCATATTTATGGGCGGACTTTCAAATAATACGTACTTTAAATTATAGGAAGCGGCTGTGACGTTATGAAATTCTGGTCAACCACTTTGGTGGTTATTCTTGCAATTTCCAATGAATGACTGGATTCTCAGGGTATTGTTTTTTAAAAACTTTCTACGGCGTGATGAACATCTGAGTCCAAACAGGAGTCCCCCGATGGACAGCATAACCAACACCTATCTCCGTATAAGCACCCGGCACTAAAAAATCATAAATATGCACCCGGCACTAAAAAAGCACTTGCATAAAGGCATATAAAGAGTTATAATAACATAAAAATAAATAATGAATTCTTCGGGGCAGGGTGAAATTTGGAAAAGTTAAAAAGCCTTGTAAACACTATATTAACGAGTGGTATGATAACATGAAAAAGTCGTTTTTACGACAAATTTACGACAAATAACATTAAAAGCCTTGATATGATAATTATAGGAATCCAACTCGGATTATTTAACATGTATAAAAGCAATAGAAGATCTATTGCTTTTTTGCATTCTGTATATAATTTGACTTATAATAGTTTTTAAATAAAGGTAGAAAAATATGGAAAAATATGGTATTCTGTTGATAAATGATTTTATTTTAATATTGTATATAAATGATTTATCATACAGAATATGGCTATAATGGAAAGTTGTTAGTTTTCTGGTTATAGCAATAATGAGAAGTTTGGGTAACAAGTCGTCATAGCGGTTACGAGGAGCTATTTGGTTTTAGGAGAAAGAAAAATGGCAGAATATATTCGTGAAGTTGAAAAAGTGATAGATAACTACCATAAACAAAGTCCCATGTTCGCCTTAAATAGAAAAACAGCATTATTTAATGCACTTACAGTTTTTGAGGAAGTTTGTCGCTTAGGAGGAACAACAAATATTGCATTGATGGGTGATAGTCTTGAATATTCATTTCTAATCAGAGAACAATTAGATTCCATAAATATTCTCATTCAATGGATATTCCAAGATTGTTTACATAAAGAAGATGATACCTTAAATATGAATATTATCTCTGAGACATATATAACTACTGCTGGTTTATTGCAACTTCAAGCCAAACCATACTCTCCAATCTGTAGCGCATATATCAGTTATTCGAGAGGACACTTTACAGCAAACATCAACGAAGGGCAAAAAAGGATAACTTTCTTAGATAACCCGGATAATCGGAGCATTGTAATATCCGATATGATGGAAACCATATTGGGAGATCAATCATCAGGACTTAAATTTGCCTCTACCCAAGAGTTGTCTTTAGCAAGTAGCAAGCTTATATCTTCCATTCAATTTCAGGATGGGCACATTTCGTACAGTACAGATAATGAAATATGGGTTCCGTTTCAAAAAATGATGGAAAGGCAATGGATTTATACCAGCGAATTGCCAGAAGAATGGGAATTTGATAATTTCTCAATAAAGGATTTTAAGCAGTTTTGGATAGCCATAGCAACGTTTAGTTTCATTCACATGACGGCTTGTTTGAAAAGTGGTATTCAAGGAGCTAATGTAGAAGAAGCGGTTCTTGTAAGATCATCCACCAAGTTTACACAAGTTATAAATGATAAAACGGAAGTCTCAGCCGATAGTATAGCCGCCATATTAAAATTGCTGACATATAATAGTCAATTAAAAAACAATGATATAGTATATCAGCCGTTTGTAGAAATTGATAACGATAAATTAGCTCTTGCTCCGCATTTGATTCTATCGAGTAGACCTGAAAGAAATCTTATTTCACTCATTCACAAACTCAAAGATAAATCCTATTTTGATTTAACTAATCTACGAGAAGGAATCATGCAAAATGAGCTTGATTCTGCAACAGAAAAATTGCAAAATGTATTAGTTTCAAAAAACAAAGCGTTACCTGACACACTGCCTGATGTGGATTATGCAATATGGGACAAGACAAGTGATTCTATTCTCGTATGTGAATTAAAATGGCTTGTTGAAGCAGACTCAACCCCTGAAGTTTTTGCCAGAGTTCTAGATTTGGAACACGGGTGTAGCCAGATATCTGATATACTGACCTATGCTGAAAGACATTGTTTAGAGTTTTGTAACAAAGTGTTTGGGGTTACAACATTAGAAAAATTGCCAGAAATTATAGGTTGTGTTGTCTCTAAAAAAGGAATACGGGTAGACAATTCAAATATTCCTGTTATAAGCCTGCAAACTCTATTAAACCTACTGCAACAAAACAGCGTTATTGAGACTTTTGAAGCTGTCAAGAAAAGAACATATTTAATACCGGCGCCACAGAACTTTGAATTTGGATTAAAATCAGTTACTTATGCAGGGTATACTTTTGAAATTCCAGCATTAATAAAAGAACAACCCGTCATTCACGGCACATATAAACGCCTTGGGTCTAAAATCAGTAGAAATGATCCATGTCCATGTGGTTCTGGCAAAAAGTATAAGAAATGTTGTGGTAGATAATTGCTCATTATGTTTATGACCGACATCCTGATTCTAGCAATAATGGGAAGTTAATCCATAACTAAACCTTATTTTTAGTCACTTTATTTTACTTAAAAATATAAAAAAATATTTAGAAATAGCCGCTAAAGGCGGCTATTTTGTGTTAGATATTCAAATGATTTTTGTGCTGGCTAAATTGATTTTAGTATGCCGATAATCACTCCCATTCGCTGTCATCATTCATAATTGCATCATCATGTGCCTGTCCATCTTGCGAGGGAATTATGTCAGTACGTTCATGAGCTGCATTAAGCATGTAAGGTTGACTAGTTTCTTTTTTTGATAAATTTTGAGATTTCCCTGGATTTTTCTTTTTCATCATTATAGCTATTTTTTCTAAAGTTTCCCAATCGCTTTCGTCTAATTTGGAAAGTGTATGGACAAAATCTAGTATAAATTTATTATCAAAATCTGCTCTTGTGATTTTTGAAGCCCATGCAGTTATTTCTTTATCTCTGCTAAGTTCAATAACCATTTCTCCATTGCCAGTCCTAAGCCATTCTTCGCTGATGTTAAATTCTCTGCATATAGAAAGTATGTTTTGTTCACTTACATTATTTTCACCTTTTTCTATTTTTGATACAGCAGTATTAGATATTCCGATTTTCTTCCCAAATTCGTCTTGTGTAAGTTTAGCGGTTATTCTGACTTCTTTAATTCTTATATTCATTGTATTACCTCCTCTTGTATTTTAATTTAATATAAGAATTCCCTATCAACTTTTTTATTAAAATTGCTTGACAATAGAACGTGAAAAACAAATCTTGGAAACCTTTAAAAATATTCTTCCAAGTTTAACTTAATTTAGAAAATTAAAAATTTATTGACACAAACACATGTTCTGTATATAATATTGACATGGACATTTTCGGATTGTAAAAAAGGAATTTCGCTCATTATTAAGGAAATACAATCTGGGAGATTATATATATGACAAATAGTGAATTTATTGAATGTGTTGTAAAAATGATGAAGCAACTAGACAATAAGACTAATCAACAAATATTTTATTATGTACATGATAAGTATATAAAAAGGACGGGTGATTAATATCCCCGTTCTTTTTATGTGAAAATACTTTTAAGATAGTCTTTGATAATTTTACGATGTTCTGCATTTAATGTTAGATATTTTTCAATTATCTTCTTGTCCAATGTGTCTAAATTGAAATCTTCTGCAATTTCATCAATTACACTTTCGGGCGTCCCAGTAAACATATCGCCTTTACCTTCCGTAAGCCAAAAATAGTTAACTCGAAAGGTTCTGCAAATAGATAGTAACATTTGTTCTGTTAAATTGCGTTCACCTTTTTCAATTTTCGAGATAGCTCCACCAGTAATGCCAAGTTTTTTGCCTAGTGCATCTTGACTTAGATTTAAATAATTCCGTAAAATTTTAATTTTCTCATTCACCTTATCACCTACTTTCTATAATAAAAATAACACAAAAAATGGACATAGTCAAGAAAAATGAGAAAAAGACTTGACAAACATGACATAGTCTAATACAATATAGACATAGTACGGAATGCAAGGGAGGGTATGATATAACATGAAAGAAACGAAGTTAAAAGGAGACACGATTCAAAAAAAGAAACAAGATGCAAAAGAATTTATAAATGAAGTTTTAGAAGGGCAAACAACAGGGGAAAAGGAAAAGATTTTATTTGCTTTAGAGTTAGTAGGAAGTGCATTAGAATTAGTGGATAAAAAGAAAATTAGTTAAAATCTTGTTTGTGAATGGAGAAAATAAAAATGGATATGAAAGAAACATCACAAGAGCATGAAGTGAAGTTGGTATATGATAACAATCTAAATAACTCTAAGAAGGAAATGGAAGAACTGACTTGTTTAGCTAAGAAGGAGACGGAAGGGTTTTCGATTTTAATGCCGTTAGTTAGCTTATTTATAGCGATAGGTTATAGGAGTTGTTTACGTACATTAGGGATGGAGGATGATTAATTAAAGGCAGGCGGTGAAGCCGTGGAGTTCAAACTCAACCTGCTATTCAGAGTCTGTTTACTCTGATAAAAAGAACTTTCCAGTTTGCAGACTGGAAAGTTCAGGGATTGAAAAGCGTGTGCTAATCAATAATATTGCAATTATATTGTAGCATATCTTTTCAAACTGTCAAAGGTCTTTGGCAGGAAAATCCCGAAAATTGAACATTGACAATTGAATAGGTGTATCCAGAACTATACGACCTCTCCCCAGATAACTGTTGAATGATGTCAACAGGGGACAGATATAGAATACGTGCTCGTATCAATGTAGCGAATAAAGCGAGGAGCATAGGAATCATATGGATGCATTAATTTAACAAACAAAGAAATAAGTAAGGAAACTCATAGTAGAAAGTGTGGATCTTGTGGTTAACTAATTCGTTTATGAAATTGTTGGTAAATATGTGGGTAAGTTATAAACTTATCTATATATTTATCAATAATGGAATGTGAGTTATCCATAAATCCACACTTAAATAAGAATGGATTGGAAAGGAGATATTCCATGGAGCATTATAGGAAATTGTTTGAAATATATCTAAGAATATGCAGGAAAAAATATGATCCAGAAAAGCCATATGATAACTTAGAGGAATGTTGTAAATGGTGTGATAATTATGAAATGATGTTGAGAGGGATGTTAAATTTATTGGAAGAGATGGGAGAGATAACTTCTGAACAGAATGAAGTGGAATTTCAAAATCTTATTGATACATTCTCTACCTATAAATTATTCAATGTCAGTATTATGGATGGGGAAGTTTATGTATGGGAGAAAGTTAAATAATCATTACATATTGTCTAAAGTTTTATAATAGGAGGTTTCAGGGTAATGTTGGAGCAGTTGCGGACAATTGACAAGATGCGTTTAGAAAATTATGTTGGTCGGGTTGATGAAGATATCATGATTAAGATAGATGAAGCACTATGTATAAGCGTAGGTATAGATGCTGATTTGTTAAATTAATCTTTATGAAGGTATGAAAAGGGGGTAAGCGCATGAAGAAAGGGAGAAATTCGGTAGCCCTATTAATCCTCGCTGTTAAAATCTTTGTTCTTGGTATTGCGGTTATTAGTATTTTAGTATTTGTAGATTCGTTTTTAGCTAATAGAGAGGAAAGCAGTATAGAGATTATGAAAATATATCCAATAGCATCAAAGAGATGTATTTCAAAAGAAGTATTAACAGTAGAAGGAGCAGGAGAATTTATGACTGTTTATAAAATTGTAACTGGAGAGGGTTATGTAATTGTAGGAAATCCAGAAATTTATGAAGTTGATAGTGGGTTTCGCATGGAAGAGCAACAGAGGGTTTATTATAAATTATTCGATAATTCAAAGAAGATATTCTTTCCATCAGAAGGAATTGTTATAAAAGAAAAGTATAATATAGGATTTCGGCACTGTGTTCTCTATATTCCTAAAAACAGTATTGAGTAAAGGAGAATAAACGGCTGAACAATAGAAAAAAATAATCTTTAAGGAGGATTTAGAATGTCAGATATAATAGCATCAATTTTCATTGGGGCGATGATTTTGTTAATAATGATAGCCATTATTGAATATGTGCAAGAGAGATTGTTTTATAAAAAAGCCATTTTAAGTAAATTCCCAGAAGCAGAGAAAGGCTTTCGCATGGTGAAAAGTAAGGGCACGATGGATTATGTTTATACGGATGGTAAATTGTATGAGATTATATTTTCTCAATTGAAACCGCCAGCAATAGTATATACAAAAGAGTTGGAAGAGGCAGAGATTAAACAAATCGAGGAGAAAATAATGCGTGAAAAGAATGAACAATTAACCAGAAGACAATATTAATAAAACGGGATCTTAATTAATAAAACTAAACTTTATAAAGATTAATAAAAAGTGAGAAAAAGTAATGACATTAAAAGAGCTTTTAGATACGTATTTTAATTTGAGAGTTAAAATAAAGGTATATGAGAATTATATATTGGATGAAATGCTTAAATATGCAGGGGAAGCATTAGATTGTCCGTTTTGGCTGGTAGATTTTGAACTTTGTTATGGGGATGGGTGGCGAATTGAAGATGAATATTTGTTGATAGCAGTTGAAATGTTATGATGAAGCAGAAATCGGAAAGAGGTATAGATATGAAAGAACTAAATTATGTTACTGAATGAATATGGAGGATCTATTATCATGAAAAATATTTTAAAATCGTTATTATTGAGCATAGTTTTTATGGTATGTGCTGTAGTAATCGGTATTGTTATTCCTGATCTTATTTATACAAACCCACGTATAACATATCCAACACTTTTTATGGTGATGGTTATAGTGGTGGCGATTTGTTTTTATATAGATTATTTTAAAAAATAAACTGGGATAAATATCCTTTATCTGGTACAATGACATAAACAAAAGAAAAGGGTATTTATTATGACGAATTCAAGAAATAGGAAGGGTTTCAGAAATGGGACGAATGGAAATAAAGCTAATAAATCAAGCTCAAATAAACAGAATGTTAATATAGAAGAAACTAATAATCAAGGATTAAAAGATTCAAATTTAAATAAAGAGCCAGAAAAGCCAAGTGAAAGTAAGTCCAGGATATGGTCGTGGCTTGCTTTTCTGATAAGTGTTGCTTCGTTTATATCCTCATGTCAAAATAGTGAAAGGGATATATTTAATAAAAGTTTGATATTAAATAAACAGATTGAATTAGAATACATTAATGATGATACTTACAAAATGTCCATTGAGAAGAAACAAGGTGGGATAAAGAAAGCATATATCGCCGATATAGATATTGAGGATGATGCGATAGAAATTATATATAAAGAATCTACAGATAATATTGTAGGCAACCAGTTAGAAATAAAAATGCAGACTGGTGTTACAGGCGATGTTAGTGGTTTATTTGTTGAACTTATAGATGAAAATTTAGGGATTAAAGATATTAAGCAATTTGCGCTCGTAGTTTTAGACACTACAGATCAATGGAATATATACTATTGTATTATCCAGCCTGAAATAAATCCTGATTTGGTGTATCAAACAATCCTGGAGGCGAATGGTAAAGTTATTGGTATTGAGCAAAAGGAAATGAAAAAACAAGATATGATAGGAGTTTTGATTGATGGTACTCTTATCAATGTACCATCGATTAAAAATGAAATGTCAGTGTTTGATAATGTTGGTAAATATTATTTTTACGATGTGCCATTAGAGATCAAAGGCGAAAATGGAGAAATTATTAAAAGTAATCCATATGCGACCATAGAATATTCAATGCCGGAAGCTGAAACTGTATATAAAAATATGCAAAATATTTATGAGGATATTAAAAATCTAAAGGAATGAAATGTTGGAAATATTCTGTACAAAAAAAAGAAAATGGTATATTATAGTAAATAGAAAGGTGGTTGTAAAGTCATGAGAAAAGCAGAAAGAATGAATCAGGTAACAAGAAGAACGGCTGTCATGTTACTTCTATTTTTCTTTTTTACGGTAATATCATCGGTAGAAGCGCAGGCTGCGCCTAAGATTAATAAAAAATCAATCACATTGTTAAAAGGCAGCAGCTATACATTGAGAATATCAGGAACGAAAAATAAGGTTAATTGGAAAACGAGTAAAAAGGCAGTTGCTAAACTTACAAGTAAGAAAAAAACATCTGTAAATGTAAAGGCTGTAAAAGTTGGCAAAGCAACCGTGACAGCAAAATTAAAGGGAAAAATTTATAAATGTAACATTAAGGTGGTTAATCCTGGATTAAGTAAGTCAAAGCTAAATATTGCATTAGGAAGTTATGCTACATTGAAGGTAAATGGTGGAAGTGGCAATATCAAATGGGAAAGCAGTAATAAAACCGTTGCCACGGTAAGCGGCGGTAAGGTGACGGCAATTAAGAAAGGAACGGTAAAAATTACGGCAATTCAGAACGGCAAGAAAATGACTTGTTCTGTTACGGTGTTAGATAATACACAATCAACAGAAGATGGGAAAAAGTTAGTTGAAAAGAAAATATGGGTGGTGACGCAAGAAGCGTGTGAGGTTATTACACCAGTTTATGAGTATAGGGATGAATGGGAATGTTCATGTGGTTTCAAATCGGAGGATTTACTTATATTTACAGAACATCAGGAAGATAATTGGACTGATGAACATGCCAGAAGTAAAGTAAACACTATAAAAACACAGATAGACACACAAATTGTATATTATGAAGAGCAGGGATATTGGAAAACTATTTATGTGTATGAATAAAAGCAAATATTAAAATATTAGAAAGACTTACGGATTAAAAGCTGTAAGTCTTTCTTTATGCCTAAATTAGAGAAAGGAAATTTATTTATGGAAAGATGTATAGATGATTTTACAGAGATATGTTGTAAGTGTAATGCCTGTGGGAGATATAATTCAAATTATGAAAGTGACTTATGTAAGAGTTGTATTCATTTGCAACCTGATGAATCTTCAGCAGGCTTGCGTGAGGGCTGTATCGCTGACCAAATTTATCTTGATGAAGATTGTCAGATTTTTAGTGATGATAACTTAGATATAGTTACAAATTATCGGTTAGGCAGACGTGAGGATTGTCCTTTTTATAAAAGGTTAAATCAGATGAATTAATTTTAGAGGAGGAAAGTATGTTTAGAAAATTAATATGTGTAAGGGCTAGAGAACCGCCTTAGTGGTTCTTTTTTTAATGCACTGTAAACTATGTTTTATAAAAGAAAGGGAACGATAATGAGAAAAGGATGGAAAAGAGTTATTTCGCTATTGTTTGTTGTAGCCTTGTGTCTGTCAACATTTGGTGGTTATTTCACGATATTTGCTGCAGAAACGGAGAAAGAAACGCAGGGTATTACAGAAAGTGAAACATTAACGGAATCTGAATCAGGTGAAATATCTGCCAATGATGAAACGGAAAAGAATATTGGCTTGGAAACGGAATCAGAACCAAAAGCCATGCCGAAAAAAGAAACAGAAAAAACGGTGAAATCCGGTTCTGATAAGACAAGGGTTAATAGTGCAGGTACGGATGCTACTGGTACAGGGGTGCAATTAGAATACAATAAAACATTCAAGGTCTGCACTGGTGGTGGAATTTTTAAAATCTCTGATTTAAAGGGAAATCAGCTTGCGGAATTGAAGGAAGGGCAGGAAAAAACACTTAATGATGTTGGGGAGGTGAGAATTGAAGCCATTGCAGATGATGGCTATTATGTATCTTCTTATGTGTCTAAAATACCCTTGGGTGATGGGTGGTATAAAACACCTGATTCCCTGTATAGTATAAATGAATCAAACTACAAGAGGGGGCATTACCTTACTTTAGAATCAGATGAAGTTTTTGAAGTTTCTTTTTCTACCTCAAAGACGGTGAAGCCAGTTACCAGAGCAATGGCAAGAGCTGCGGCTGATTCTGATAACCCATCTGCTGGTGACTCATGGTCTGGAAGTTCATGGATAACTTACAACGGACATCCGAATGTAAGTTATAATGGAACAGGGTATATTACTTGTACAAGCGGGGAGTTTAAAGGGGATACTATTACGTTAAATACCTGTGCATCCGGTCATGATTATGCTGCGCCGCAGACAGGGCAGACGGGGACTTATACTGTTACGGTTACGTCAATTAAGAATAATGTTGTGACATGTCATGTATATTGGAGTAATGATGCTAACAGTTCTAATTACCAGAATCTTGAAGGCTACTTTTCTTACTCAATTGTCCCTGAAGGTGAATTGACTGTATATAAGGGTATTAATGATGTCAGTAATTTCGTGGTGACGTATGGTTTTTATGAAAATATGGATTTAAGGGCAACCTTTGGTGTTTATAGTGACGAGGATTGTAAGAATAAAGTGGGTCAGATCAAGACGGATAAAGATGGAAACCCAATTAAAGATGGTCTTACTATGGATGCTGGCACTTACTATATCAAAGAACTTGTTGCTCCTACTGGCTTTGCCCTTAATGACACAGTTAAAAAGGTCAAGGTTGGCTCTGGCTCTTCAAAAGCAGTTACTATTAAGGATAAGATTTTACGGGCAAAAGTAACAGGGGTGAAAATTGATGCATTAACAGGCGATTCCAAACCAACACAGGGGTTGTCTCTGGCTGGTGCGGAATACGGTGTTTATAGTGATAAGTCCTGTACGAAACAAGTAGCTGTAGGGGTGACCGATTCGGCTGGGAATATAGATTTTAATAAGACTTATTGGGCTTATGGCACTTATTTTGTAAAAGAAATAAAAGCGCCGGACGGCTACCTGCTTGACCCTGAAATACAGGAGATTGTAATTGATGAAAAGCTGGGTTATTATTCGGATGCTAATGAGTATCGTCTGAATGATTTTGAATTTGTATCAGAGGATACGCCGGATACAGGTACAGTTAAAGTAAAGAAAATTTCATCCAATGTTTTAATATCGGAAGGAAATAATTGTTATTCTCTTGAAGGTGCGACGTTTAAGCTGACAAATGTGGAGACTGGTATAGAAGTGGATGAATTACTTGTAACTGACGCAAACGGCGATTCGCAGGAAATTACGCTGCTTGTTGGTCGTTATTCCGTAGAAGAAATAACAGCACCAAAAGGCTTTATTTTGAATACTGAAAAGTTTGTAATTGAGGTGAAAAGCAATCAGCTTACGGTATTTGAGCTTGAAGATGAACCATCAAATGACCCAGTTAGGTTGCTATTGATGAAAATTGATAGTGAAACTGGTGAAGAGATTCCACAGGGAAAAGGCACATTTGAAGGTGCTGAATATACATTTCAGTATTATGATGGATATTATTCAACCGAAGCAGAATTGCAAGGGGTTACTCCGCTACGAACATGGGTTTTAGCAACAAATACAAATGGTAGAATAATTTTGGAAACAGCAAATAAAATAAGTGGCGATGATTTTTATTTAAGTAAGTCAGGAAATAGAACCTTTCCATTAGGAACGTATGTTATTCAGGAGACAAAAGCGCCGGAAGGTTATAAGTTAGATTCGACTGTTTATATTCAAAATATTACAGCGGAAGATGGAACAGGAAAAATAATAAAGTCTTATCAAACGCCAACATCAACAGAACAGATAAAGCGCGGTGATTTGAAGGGAGTAAAAATATCTGCTGGAGATATGAACCGGATGGGTGGGATACCATTCAGGCTAACATCTATGAGCACAGAAGAAAGTCATGTAGTGGTAACGGATAAGAACGGTCAGTTTAACACATCCTCGGCATGGAATCCCCATAGCCAGAATACAAATCGTGGCGAAGCTGCTGAAGATGGTATCTGGTTTGGTGAACTGGAGGCACTGGACGATTCTAAAGGCGCGCTGCTGTATGACGATTATCTGGTCGAGGAATTGGCTTGTGAAGCAAATAAAGACCGAATTTTGTTCCCCCCATTTAAAGTAACCATATCCAGGGATATGACCACGATAGATGTTGGTACAGTGACAAATGAATACAGTACAGAGCCGGAAATCGGCACCACTGCAACCGATAAAGATACTGGTGCACATTATGCCTATGCCAGTAAAGATACGTCAATCGTTGATGAAGTCCGTTATGAAAACCTGACTGCCGGAGCAGAGTATACCATAAAAGGCGTATTGATGGATAAGGCAACCGGAAAGCCATCGCTGGTCAGTGGAAAGGAAATAACCGCTGAAAAAACGTTCACGGCAAAGAAAGCTAACGGAACGGTTGAACTTGAATTTACGTTTGATTCCAGTGCCTTGCAAGGTAAGGAAGTGGTCGTGTTCGAGTATCTGTATAAGGATGGCAAAGAAGTCACTACCCATACGGATATTACAGACGAAGGGCAGACGGTAAGGTTTAAAGAACCGGAAATCGGTACAACTGCAACAGATAAAGAAACAGGCAGCCATGATGCATATGCCAGTGATGAAACGACAATCATTGATGTTGTAGCTTATTCAAATCTTATAACAGGTAAAGAGTACGTTATTAATGGTATATTAATGGACAAAACAACCGGGAAGCCTTTAACTGTCAATGGCAAAGAAGTAACCGCTGAAAAAACGTTCACGGCAAATAAGTCAAGTGGCTCCGTGAAGCTTGAATTCACCTTGGATTCCAGTGCCTTAAAAGGGAAAGAAGTAGTTGCTTTTGAACACCTATATTATGATGACAAGGAAGTGGCAGCCCATGCGGACATCAATGATAAAGGGCAGACCGTAAAGTTTAAAGAGCCTGAAATAGGCACGACAGCAAGTGAAAAAGAGACTGGCAAGAAAGAAATCACCGTAGGCAAAAAGGTGACAATTGTAGATGTTGTAAAATACAAGGGATTGATTGCAGGCAGTAAATATACGGTGAAAGGCGTATTGATGGATAAAAAGACCGGAAAGCCTTTGACTGTCAATGGCAAAGAGATAACTGCTGAAAAAACGTTTACGGCAAAAAAAGCAAACGGAACAGTCAGTCTTGAGTTTACGTTTGATGCCAGTACTATGGGCAATCAGGAAATTGTTGTGTTTGAGTCGCTTTATTATAACGGAAGGGAAATAGCTGCCCATGCCGACATAAAAGATAAAGCGCAGACGGTAAAAATAGTAAAGGCAAATTCACCAACCACAACTACCGGAACAACAACGGGTACAACGACAAATTCACCAAAGACCGGGGATGCTACAAATATCCTGCTTTATATATTGCTTGTAATTATTTCTTTAGGCGGTTTATTGGCGTACCTTATAAAGAAAGGCAAATTGCGTTTTGTTATAAGAAAGTAAATCATGGTTTAAGAGGACATCCGAAAAGAGGGTGTCCTTTTTAAATAAAAATATGAAAGAATGAGGTAGAAAAAATGAAATTAGTATTGGAACCAAAGGAGACATTTGGAGAATTGTTGTATTTAGGATATGCTGAAAAGTATGCGTATGTAAATGGCGTGAAGACGGATAATTTAGTGGGGCATAGCTGCCGCCTGGGGTGTTCAGAAGTAGGGGATCAGATCGAAGTAGTTGTGCCGCCGACGGTTTCCGTGGATGCAATCAAATTCGGACAGAAAGTTTTGTTAGGCGGAAAGGTTACCTGTGACCCGTATGGCAACAGTTCAAAAGAAAGCACTTTTGTAGATATCAGGCTGCGGTGTACAGCGGAAACGATTTTAGATGCTGCCACGGTACAGGGCCAGGGAGCTGGTCAGGTAAACCCTAAACCAAACGTTGGGAAAACCGAAGAAAAGAAGCCGTCATAAGTTATCAGTATGAATAGCGGTGCAAGGACAGGGGACTTTTGTCCCCTGTCAAAATTTATTCATGATGTGGAAGGAGCGTTATGTTTAAGAAGAAAGAAAAAAAGGTAAAGGAAAAGAAGGTAAAAGAGCATAAGGGCTCTGCAAGGGATAATAAACAGCCTGTAATGGAACAAAATGAGACGGGGCAGGAATATAAATTGCGTAAGACAACGGGTTTGAAAGTATTGCGGTTCCTGTTCTGGTTCCTGCTGTTATTGATAGCGGCACGGGGCGTTATATCCGTGGTCAAGCCGGATAAGACAGAAGAACTGGTTAACCAGATGAAAAGTGTTGAAACGGGTTTATTTACTGAAATCAAAGTATTTAATGAAGTGAAGGGTTTTACTGAAAATTTTGTAAGGCAGTGGGCTACTTATGCGAAAGATGGGGAGACAGATTTTAAAAGACGGATCAGCCCATATGTAGTAAAAGAGGTTCGAGAATTGCCGGAAATCTATGATTTTAAGTCGATGTCAACGGTGCAGTATGTAAATGCTTACCGCATAGAGAATGTAGCCGATGGTCATGTGAATGTATATGTGGAGGTAAAAGCGGATACTGTCCAATATTCGGAAGAAGAAATAATGGACGATAAGGGCAAGAGCGAAAAGATGGTTAAGGAGTTACAGGGCACCGGGGAATATGTATTGAAGGTTCCAGTCCGGATTACTGATTCAGGAAGCTATGCGGTGGATGGATTGCCGCTGATTGTCAGCGATTCAGCTTTTTACAATGCAAATGGCGTGAAAAGTGGCGTAATTGAATTGGAAGAAATACAGGATATCAAAAACATAGAGGAAGCGTTAACAAATTTTTTAACTGCATATTATACAGAGAAACAAAGCGTAATTGATTATTACCTTGAGCCGGAAGCAGATAAGAGCGGATTTTGTTCTTTGAGTTCCGGTGATTTTGTATTCCAGAAGATAGAGGATATCAAGGCTTATAAGAAAGAAAATGATACCCTTTGTGTATTGACCTATAAGGTGCAGGACGAAAAAACGCAGTCGACAATATTGCAGAAATGCTATATTACGGTAAGTACGAAGGACGGCAGGGTTTATATCAAGAAAATGGATACAAAAAACCAATAGAAAGGCAGGAAATGGAATGTTAAATGTAATGGCTGTTATAAATCAGTTTTTGGCAGTTAAGAGTCAGTTTTGTGCAGTTATGTACCAGTTTTTATTGGCTGCAAATTACGGTGAGAATTTCGGTAAATGGGGATTGGAACAATGTTTTTGGGTTGTCCTGTTCTTGGGGCTGGCAGCGGCAGGGGCATTGATTGTGAAAAAGAATTTTGTCAATGCCGGGGTAACGGTGGTAGTTGTGGCTATTGTCTGCTTCCTGCTTAAAAACCCGACAAAAGTAAGTGCGCTTGGGACTGCGATTGCAAACATATTGGGGTTGTGAGTATGGAGGAGAAAAAAGAAAAGAAACTTACGGTTTACAGTTACCGTAAACTATGGAAATTTGAAAGGAAGATATATTCATTCCAGAATGTCAAATTTATTGCACCGATTGATATAAACAGTGCCTTGTATTTCATGCTGGCACTTGGGGTGATGTTCCTATTGAATAAACTGCCCGTTATGGCTGGCATCCCATTCGTGATTAAGTGGGTTGTCCTGCCTTATGGGTTCATGAAATTCATAGAAACGGTGAAGCTGGATGGAAAAAACCCTATATTGTATATTGCAGGATGTATCCGCTACTGGCTGGTGGAGCAGGGAATGTTTATTGAGCATTTCAAAAGCTATCCGGTGAAACAGAAGCCGTTACGCCTTTCATGGTGCAGCGGCATAAAAAGGGCAGACAGGAAGGAGGGGGACAGGTGATAAAATGTCCGATTGATTACTATGAGGATAACCTAATTTTCAATGCAGACAAAAGCTGTTGGGCTTTGTTTTGCTTGGAGGGTTATGATTATGACAGCTTAAGCACGGAAGGGAAGATAAATTTAAATTGGAGGTTGGCGCATTACCTTGGGGGCATTATGTCAGAAGCGCAGGTTTTTATTGTACCGGTAGAGCAGGATTTGGAAAAGCATTATGAACGTTTCAAACGGAGTTTGAATCAGGAAGATGAATTATACCAGAAAGCCCTTATGATCACGGAACAGACAAAAGGGTATCTATTAGATCGGAAACAGAAAGCCGTGAATGATTATAAGACTTATGTCTGTGTGAAATTACAATTATCTTCGGATGAAATGGAAATGACAAGGAAGGCAATTATTGGATTTTTAAAAGAGCCTGTGAACGCCATCCATGCATGGATGAATCTGGATACCAGAAGCATCCTGCTTTCAAAGGTGGAACGCTGTAAAGGCATGGCGAAGGAATGGCTGAAAAAGCAATCATCCATTATGGATATGCGTAAGGCAAAACCGAAAGAAGTGCAATGGATGTACCGCCATATGTATTTGCGCGGACTGTCAAAGGATGTAAGACTGTGGTATCGCGATGTGGAAGGGAAAAAATTGTGGGAGCCGAAAGCGGATGTCATGGATAAAAAAGTGAAGCCGTGGAAGAAAGATATCATAAACCTGTTTGAGGGGAGGGTCACACCGAAAGGGCATTACCTTGAAGTTGAAACAGAAGACGGGATATCTTACCAGACGTTTCTGGTAATCACGCAATTGCCGGATGAATGGGAGAACCCGGGGAATGAATGGCTTTACCTGTTGCAGAAGCATAACATAAAAGCGGAGGTATGTGTGCATATACAGTCGGTTGATTACCAGCGCGCATTGAAGAAAGTGGACAGTAAAAAGCAGGAAATCAACGGGCAGGTGGAACACATTTCAGAATCAGGGGAAAGCATACCAAATGAATTGTATGAAGGTGCGCTCTATGGAGATTTGATTGAATCAGAAATCAAAGATACCAGGGCGCCCTTGTTATTTACCATGCTTCAGATCTGCATATCTGCGGATTCTTTGGAGGAAATGAATGAGCGCGTGGAAAAAGTGAAGGATTTATACCGTGACCGCAATATTGTGGTGCAAAGACCGTTTGCAGACCAGGTAAAGCTTTTCATGAATTTCATACCGTCTGTTGCGGGGGTGATAAAAAGCTACGTCATGCCTTTGACCACGCTTGCCCTTGCAAGTTCGGTAATAGGTGTCAGCCATCAATTGGGGGATAATGAAGGACCCTATATCGGGACTACCGGGATTGAGCGGAAAAATGTATTTTTAGCTTTATGGAGAGCCTGCCTGAATAATAAATCGGCTTCCGCGAGTTTTATCGGTAACCTTGGCGTTGGAAAATCTTTTAACGCAAACCTGTTGATAGCTTTATCCATTGTTTATGGTGCCTATGGACTGATTATTGATCCAAAGGGTGAACGGACTCACTGGGTCAAGGAATTTAAACTGCTGGAAGGGTACATCAACCTGATCACCATGTCATCCGGGAAAGAGAACAGGGGCATGTTAGACCCATTCAATATTTACTGGGATGATATGGAGGCGGCTTGTGAGTTGGCTGTCAATATGGTCTTGGAACTTTGCAAGATCGAATATGGAAGCAGGCAGTACGTGTCATTAAAGGAAGCAGTAAATAAGCTGAAAACAGACAATAGAAAACCGTGTATGCATACGCTGACGAATATATTAGACCATTGGAATCCATCTGACAGCCATTATGAAGCGGCTAAGGATATGGCAAGGCTGATCCGTGCGGAAAAAGATATCGGCATGGGTCAGCTTTTGTACGGTTACGGGAATGAAAAAACAATAGATTTGCATAACCGCTTGAATATTGTTCAGATACAGGATTTAAAGATGCCGGAGAAAGATAAGCCCAAGAAGGATTATACATCTGAAGAAGTGGTGGCTTCTGTGGTCATGCTTGCGCTTGCCCAATTTGCGAAAAAGTTTGCATTGATGAACCAGAACAAGGAGGAAAAGGATTTCCATGTTATTTTGATGGATGAATCGTGGATGCTTGGCAAGACGAACCAAGGGCAGGAATTATATTCATTCTTAGTCCGCATGGGGCGTTCTTTGTTTACCAGCACCATTTTTAATGGTCATTCTGTAGAGGATGTGCCGGAAGAAATAAGGAACGGAATCACGTACCGCTTCTGTTTCCAGACAACGGATGAAGAAGAAGCGAAAAGGATGCTTAAATTTTTGGGGCTTGAAGTCACGAAAAGCAATATCAGGAAAATACAGAACTTGCGGAATGGGGAATGCATGATGCGTGATGAAGACAGGAATATTGAGGATTTACGTTTTGATGCCGTATTTTCTGATTTTGTGGATTTGTTTAACACGACACCGAAGAAAAAAGGCGCGTTAAAGGAAGTGGTCTGATTGGAACTTGCAAGACCTGTGAAGAATACAGGATTTAAAATCGTGTTTGGCGCGCTTGGCGGTTACTTTTTCCTTATCATTGTGGTGCTGCTTTTAATGATAAGCATAGTCAGTTCCATTAATTATGATACGGGCTATGACACAACCGGGAGGGCGAATATAAATGCGGAGTGTGAAGCATACCGCTATCTGGTGGAACAATATGCTGAACTTCATGGGATTCCTGATTTTGTGGAGATATTGATGTGTATCATGATGCAGGAATCAGGCGGCAGATACCTTGATGTCATGCAAAGTTCCGAATGCCCGTACAATACGAGGTATCCCCATGGGAGGAATACCATTACAGACCCGGAGTATTCCATTGACTGCGGTGTGCAGGCGTTCCGGGATGCTTTGGAAAGTGCCGGGTGTACGTCACCGGAGCAGATGGATTTATTGAAGCTGGCTCTGCAGGGTTATAATTTTGGCTCTGGGTATGTTTCGTGGGCGATAGCAAATTATGGGGGATACAGTAAGTCCAATGCTGTGGTTTTCTCAAATATGATGGCGGCAAAGATGGGGTGGAGCAGGTATGGTGATGTCGATTATGTGGAGCATGTATTGCAGTATTATAATACGGTTGGCTCGTATAACACGGATGGGATTGCAAATGAGGAAGCACTGAATGTATTGGAGACGTTGCAGGAAAGCTGGTCATCCGACATGGACAGCCGGAGAGGTGCGGTCATATCGAAAGGCGCAAGCCTGATCGGTAAGGTTTCCTATGATATGTTCGGTGAAGACACCAGATCAGGGGTTGATAACCCGAGGACACTTGACTGCTCATCATTTGTGGCATGGGCGTTTCATAAATCAGGCTTTACCGATGTCCCGTACTCTTCGACTACAGGGACTTTTGTATCAAGCAGCAATTTTGTCCAGATTCAGGCATCGGAACTGATACCGGGTGACATAGGGCTTATCAATATGATTGCATCCGGTGGGAGTAACCATGTAGGTATTTATGCAGGCAGGGACAGCAATGGAACGACTATGTGGCTTCATTGCACGTCCCATGCATCATCTGGATGCGCAACGGTAGTGACTGGACCGAGAATCAGTTATTATTCGGCATTCCAGATATTTTACCGTTATACGGGATTCAGGGATTGAGTAAGAAAGGAGTGAGCATGTATGAGGAAAAGACAATGGCTGTTATTAGCTGTTTCCTGTCTGGCTATGATACTTATTGTTGTAAGCATCATAAGGAAGCCGGATAGAGATAGGGAAATTGAGGATACGCAAAGTTATGAAACGGAAGCGCAAAACGATGATAACCTGAATGAAGAAAGTGCTTCTGTATATGAACAGCCTGAGAATAATGAAAGTGAATCCGGCAGGAAAGGCGTGCAGGGAGATGAAGGGGAAGCAATACAGTTTGATTTGAAGGCTATAGAATCCTTTATGGAAAAGGGCAAAATGCAGGAGTTGAAAAAGCAGATATTGAGTATCATGCCGGAAGGGGCAAAAAGCGTGTCTTGTCTGGATTACCAGAAAGCATCCGTTGAGGATATGGATGTCACCTGTTATCTGTTTTTTGATACCGGGCAGATTGCGGAGGTATATTATAGCTTTTCCCAAGGCACTACGGAGGTAAAAATGTCAGCGCTGACAGAAGGTGATATTACGGCTATGGAGGACTCTGAACGTGCAGCGGTTGAAGAATCCGAAAGGAAAGCAAAGGAAGAAGCGGAGAGACGTTTGGAAAAAGAGAGGAAAAAGGCAGAGAAAAAGAAAGCGAAAGAAACGGAGAGTGAAACAGAGTCAGAAACAGAAGGAGAAGCCAGCGGATGAAAAAAATATGGATATTATTTATTGTTTTGATTTGTATGCTGTCTTTTTGTGTTCCTGTATATGCCACAACGGAAAGTGAAACCAGTGAGAGTGAGAATATGAACCTTGGTCAGTCATATGACAGCCAGAATACGTTTGGCATCGGTGAGGAATTTGAGGGGTTGAGGGGTGATGCAAAGTATCTGTCAGGCAAATACCGGGATAATTATTATTTGGATATTGAAAAGACAGGGATAACCGGGTTTGGGTATAAGATCGTAAATGACCTGGCAAATATTTTCTTCACGCTGATAAAATGGCTTGGCATGGCAACCTGTGCGGTCATATACCATTCTTTGAATTTTAATGTTTCGGATTTGGTGGCTTCGCAGATTTCGGCTGTGCAAAACCAGCTTGTGAACGGGATATTTAAGCAGCTATGGATATTGGGTTTTTTAGCAACGGCAATCATGCTGGTGAAATGGTTTGCAAAAAGGGACTTGCGCGGTGTCTTGGAGGAATTGGGGAAAGTTTTGTTGATTACCGTATTGTCGGTACTCGTTGTGACACATTCTTATGATGTGCTGTCATTCAGCAGTGGGCTTACAAAGCATTTTTCATCAAAGGTCGTGTCTGCCATGGACAGTGCGGCAGGGATAGGGGGCAATGACAGTTATGCAGTTGCCGCCGCTGGTTCGATTTGGACAGATCTGGTTCATGAGCCGTGGAAAACGTTTGAGTTTGGCAGTGATTCCTATTCAAATGATGATATAAACGAAATACTGTCAATGAACCCGGGAAGTGACGAAAGGGAGGAACTCATTGAGGAATTGAAGTCTGACCGCAGTTGCTTTAATAAAGGGAGGGGGGCGGAACGTACTGGAATGATATTGTTATATTTAATTCCCTTTGCCGCAAAATGTGTGATATACATTGCGGTATCCCTTTTGCAGTTGGCTTTTCAGGTATTAGCGGTTTTCGTCATTTTGTTGGCGGTATTCGTTTTGGTTATTGCCATGATACCGAATTGTGGTGTTACCATTATTAATCGCTGGTTTGGGAAATTTATTGAGATACACGTAAGTATGCTGGTGCTGACACTCATACTTAGCCTTATGGTATGGATAGATAAAGTACTGTTTGAATATGTGGGTATATTAGGCTGGTTTGTGGTGATATTGTTCCAGTTGGCGATTTGTGTCGTATTATTCCTGTTCAGGAAGGAAATAATGTCTTTCATTGTAAAGCCAAAGAACACGATAGACAGCCATATGAGGGAGTTCAGCAGGGATTTCAGGAATGTCCTGTATGGCTTGAACCGTGGTATGGGCGGCATGGGTGGTATGGGTGGCAGGATGCATATGCCTGGACATTACGATAATGGGAATGGTGGGCAGCCCCGCCCACCTAGAAGGAGGTTTAAAGGTTCAGGAACGGATGGTGGAAGTCATGAGCAATCCCCTGTCCTTCCGGACGAGGATATTGCCAGAGAAGATGAAAAAAACAGACGGTCTTGTATGAATGGTGAACAGGATCAAAGCCGGAAATCTGACACGGAACAGAACCAGACTATGCGAACGGATGAAATGCGTAGTGATATGGATATGGAGCGTCCAGATCATGGGACTGCGGAAAATACAGATTCGGAATTATCTGAAAAAATGGGGGATAAGAAAGAATCCAAAATACAGATCAAGTACCCGGTGGATGTTCCGTTAGAAGGTAAGCCTAAAGGAAAACAGGTTAAAGATCATCCGCAAAAGCAACACGGCGTGACAGCAAAAGAAGGGATGCAGGAAAGAGTGCAGAAGCCAGCGGATAAAGGAAATATAGAGACGATCCGGTTAGAAGATATACCAGAAACAAGAGCGGCAGGTTCTGAAACAGGTGCAACGAATAAAATGGAATTTGAAAGTGCTGTAAAAAGTGATATGGGGCGGCTGGCATCAGAGCAGGAATATAATGAAATGTGGGGTGATATTTTAAGCAAGGAAACAGATTATTCCGGCGTCAATGAAGAAATGCGGGAAACGGCAGACGTGCAGAAAACGAGGAAAATCAAATATGATGATGGATCAGAAACACGTATTTATGATTCTGAGCAGAGTTTAGGGGGATATTTGAAAGATTCTGTATTGCCAAAGAAGAAATTGCCAAACAAAAAAGCAAGGATAAAAAAAGAATAGGAAACGATAGAAGAAAGGCAGGAGTAAAAGCTTCTGCCTTTTATTGGAGGTAGCCGTATGATGATTAGAAGTAAAAATAAAGAAGTTTTAGTTGATTTGGGTGTGCAGGTTGTGCACGACATAAGGGAGCGGAAAATTAGAGGAAAGAGAGAGTTTTTACTGGTTATAGGAATTTTGGGAGAAGAATCCGGCGTTGTATTAGGGGCTTACGATACAAAAGAGAAGGCAATGCAGGCATTGGATGATATTGGGGAAGGGAATGAGAACGAGTTAAAAATATTGGAACTTAGTTGAAATCAGGAAAGTCGGCAGTGAAAGCCCCTAACCTTATCGGTCGGGGGCATCTTTGTATTCCATTAAGTCACCAGGCTGGCATTCTAACAGTTTGCATAGTGTGTCAATCGTATCAGTATTAACTCTTTGGTTTTTTCTGAGTTTTGTAACTGTAGCTGAATGCATACCGTTTTGGCGTAACCAGTAAGTTGCACTGTATCCTTTGCTTTTTAGCAGGGAGAATAATTTGTCATATATTATTGCCATAATATCACCATCCTTGTTTTTCGATATTTTACCATAAAAACATGGCTATTACAATGTACATATTGCACAAACAGTGATTAACACAACATGGCTACAATAGTGTACATACTGCACAAATACTTATTAATAAATATGGCTATTTTCGTGTACAACATCAATTGAAAATATGGCTATTATGGTGTACAATAATATATATCAGATAAAGAACGGAGGAATAAATTGGTATTTGCAGTATAAAGAGGAAAGAAAAAATGACAAAAGGTGTCTGGAGAGGAAAGAGGAATTGAATATGACAAAGAATTTGAATTATAAAAATATGGTTGCTGAATACATGAATGCAAGACGTGAAATAAAAATGTATGGTCTGCGTTCTTTCTAATGAAGGTGATGGGGTTTATATCAGATGATACGTGGACGAAATTCTTCAACAAATGCAAAAGTTGGCATTATGAGAGTTCAGAAAGTATTGTTTATGATGGATATGGAAACGTGGTTAAAGAATTTGATTAGTCGAAACAGCCGAAAGGCTGTTTGAAAATCGAATATCCATTTGGTAGGAGGTAATAAATATGACCAAAATAGAATATGCAAAATGTGAAAAACTTATGATTGGTGCTATTTGCTTAGGAAAACGGGTTCAGGATGAATTTAGAAAGACCGATGAATATTTAAAGTCGCAGAACTTACTTAAATGGGAAATTGAGCAGAGAAAAGCCGATCAACATTATGGAGAAGTTATTGGAATGAATCAGGTACTTGTCACACTCGGTTTTAAACATGAAGAAATGAAAGAACTTAGTAGTTTATTATAAAATGAATCTTTGAATGGGTGAAATGAAATGAGTGAAACAGTAGAAAGAGATTTGAAGCCATATAAAGGGTTTGAGATCACAAAAATAACAGACAATAAAGGGACAAGGAAAGAAGAAACAACATATATTGCTTATTGGGAAGATGAACTTTATGATGGTGCAAAGACCTTGTCGGACTTAAAGAAGAAAATTGATATATATGTAGGATAAATATTTACACCGTCCCCGGCGGTATCCGGGGAGAAAGAGGAAGAAATGACATATCAAATTTTAGATGATAGAGGGTCAACAGTGCAGGACTGGAAAGGTTTTATTTATACGGGCGAGCTAATGAAAATTGAAGTTGGATCCAGAGAGCATACAGTTTTTCGAGTTGTTAAGGGGGAATTTACGCCAAGTGGTGCGGTAAGAGACTGCGGAGACCATTATATAAAAGCGAACCATTCCAGTTATACCAGAATTGAAAAAGGAACTATGAAGGTGACAAATGACGTTGAAGACACCAAGTAGATAAAATTTAACACCTCGGCGGTATCTGGGGAGAAAGAGAGGAAAATATGGCATTGACATTTTACTGTGTAGTACAAGAATATTACGACAACGGAAAAGTTTATGCATGGATTACGAACCATGTTAGCGCTGATGGGTCGATACCACCGAACATAGCGAAGGAATGCAAAGACAAAGATGTTTATTGGGACTACTTCACGGATAAAAATGAAGCTATTAAGTTTTGTGATGAAACAAAGGAGGTATAATTCGCTACAGCTAAATATCATAAGAAAAGAGGAGCAGCCAAAACTGTTCCTTTTTCTATACAGAATCGCCAGCAATGTTTTTGAAACTTTCTCTTTGCATCTGATGATGATAGGTCAAGTAAGTAAACAGCTTTTTTATAAAAGTTAGGTATTTGGTGATGGGTATCTGCTGAAAACCAATAATGGCACGATGGTTGCTATTGCTTCCGTTGTCGTGAACTGATCAGGTTAGCCTGTTAAATAGTGCTTGCAAGAATCCTCATTTTTCCTTGACTACCGTTTTTTTCGAAAGCCAGCGTTCCGTAAGATGCCCAGAGCGACGGTTCCTAACAGGGCGGTGTGTCGGCTGGGCAATTGAAAGATAGTGGCGAGAAAGCAGCGCAAGCCAGAACAAAACATGGGGATTATCGAATTGTAAACTCCAAATGAAAAGCTGGCGCTGCGAACAATCCCAATTTTCCTTGTCCGCGCTTTTGTTTTTAAAAAAGCACCTTTTTAAATGAATGAAATGTGTTAATCCCCCGTAAGTGGGGACGGTGCCTTAGTAACGTAGTGGAGCCATTAAGAAGCGCGCCCGAGGGGTACCCGATTTGGAAGTGCTTAATCCTACCATTTTCTTAGTTTAAAATTGGCTTCGCGGAGCAGAGACAATTTTGGACTTAGAAAATGGCGGTAATAGCGCGCATCAAATTGGGTCGAGGAATCAGCGCCCAAAGAAAGACAAATAGTCGGAAAATAAAATGCTGCAGGAGCTGAAAGACCTTTAAATTGTATTAATTGTTTTCAAATTTAGGAGTGGAGGAAAAAGACTTGAAAATAAAATGGTTTTATAAAGGAATAAAAATCAGGAGGTATCACCGCCATATCCTGCCCCAGATGATAGGAATGATAATAATAGTCCCTTTAATCGTGTCCCTGCTGATAAATGCAATGGAGAGTAAATTCATATACAGCAGCGGATATGTGGCAAAGGGGATTTTTTATGGATTGGCGTTCTCGGTAATACTGGCGTTGTTAATGTACCGCATATGGTTCCATATCTATAACATGCAAAAAATATGCCAGATGATTTTTAATTCAATGCTTTATAATCTGGAAGGTCAGCAGAGAGGGAGGAAAATTTTGAGTAAAAAGAAACATATCGCATACTTCCCCAGCATGTACTACCGATACAAAGGCAGGAAATTAAAGATCAGCATAAAATTGGACGGAAGCAAATTCCATCAGAAATTCAATAATCTTGGAGAGCTGTTGAGTGAACAGTTTGACATGGAAACCACAAGCGAAATGAGAAGATACTGGTATATGGTTTATACGTTGGAAGCGATAGAAGAAGACAGACTGCGGATGGGACGGGACATTATAGAATATATAGGGAACGCCATTCCACTTATGAAAGGGGTGGCATGGGATTTTGTGAAAGCGCCCCATGCCCTTATTACTGGGGTGACGGGCGGCGGCAAAACATATTTTTTATACTATTTAATCGAAAGCCTTTTAAATATAGGAGCGGAGTTAAAGATCATAGACCCGAAACGTTCAGACCTGTATAGCTTAAGGAAAACGATAGGTGAAGAAAACGTGGCATATGCACCAGGACGTGTCATGGCGATGTGCCGTGAGTTAATGGAAGAAATGGAAAACCGTTATGAAGCCTTGGATGATACGCCGTTTGGCTCCAATTATGAAGCATTAGGCTTAAAGCCGCGTTTTCTTATATTTGACGAATTTATTGCATTCATAGAGAAGCTGGGCAAATCGCCGGAGGCAAAAACCCTGATGTCGTATTTAACAAGAGTAGTGCTGGAAGGAAGGCAGGCAGGAATATTTGTCATATTTGCGACACAGAGGGCAGATGCCAAATATCTTCCCGGTGCCATCCGTGACAATTTAGGACTGCGTGTGTCGTTAGGCTCATTAGAAAAATCAGGATACCGCATGACGTTCGGTGATGTAGACAAGGACTTTGAAAAATTCGATAAAGGGCATGGCTATTTCTGGATAAATGGGACAACGAACACCGTCCGTGAATTTTATGCCCCATTCTTAGGCAAGGATTATGACCCAGCAGAAAGACTTAAAGAAATCATGAAAGGCAACAGGCACCGGGAACCGGCGGTCTGCGGCAGCAGACCGAGCGGCAGCGATCCGGTGTACGGAGCCTGTCCGAGTGAGCCGCCAGGCGAGCGAGAAAACCATACAGCCCCCCTATACTAATAGGGGGGTAAAAATGACAAAAAACACGTTGCGCAGGATGTAAAAAAGCCAGTAAATAAGCGGCTTAAATGTCTTTTTAAGAGTTTTATAAAAGGAGAGGGTTGACAACATGGAAACGAAAATGGAAAAACCGGATTTGGAATCGGTCATTGACTGGGTGCAAGTGACTTTTAAGGATGCACACTATCAGGATATTATCCGGTATGTGTTGCAATTTGATTTAGATTTTATGACATTTGAAGGGCGTGGGCGTTTCCGTTATGCCGGGAAATGGAAGTTTAGCGGTATTGAAGTGCTGACTCCACCAGAGAGTTACCCGGAAATGGGTCACCACATTTATCTGACAGGCTCTGCCTGCCGGGAAATGGAAATTTATCTTAGAGCGCAAAAGAGAACATGGTTTAATTTTTTTGAAGCCTGCATGGAATTAGGCGGCAATTTTACCCGGCTTGATATCGCAATAGACGATAGAAAAACCTATTTCAAAATAAAGAAGCTGGGTAAAAAAGTAGATAAACAGGAGTGTACCAGCAGATTCAAGAATTGGAGTTTTATAGACGGCGGCAGGATATCAGGAGAGCGTGACGGATGCACTTTGAACCTTGGTTCAAGATCATCTGACTGCTCGTTTTGTTTTTATGAAAAGAATTACGAACAAAGCAAAAAAACAGGTCTGTCAGTGGATTTTTATGGGGACTGGAATCGTTATGAAGTGCGCCTGCGGCACGAAGTAGCAAACAATTGCGTAAAGCAATTGATAGAAAATAAGAACGTCTGCTTTATAGGTATGAGTATCATAAATTATTATGTCAGGATTTTAAATAAAAATGGAGCGGACAGCAGAAAGAGCCGTTGGAAAACATGGAAGCCATGGGAGCAGTTTATGGACGGAATAAGTCGGTTAAAATTATCCATGCGTCCGGCTCCCAGAACATTAGAGCAGAAAAAGAATTGGATTGAAAATTATGTCGCGCCAACATTGAAGATGATTCAGTTGGCAGACGATAATCTGGGCGAGGATTTTCTAACAAAGACGATTGTCAGCGCAAAGCTAAAAAAAGAACAAAAAAGAATGGTAGAAGATTATTTATTCGGTAAAAAAGAATTAGAAGAAGAAGCGGAGAGACAAAGAGAAATGCTACAGGATTCGATAGAGTTAGGGAAACAAGGATTTATAGTGGATGCATATATAGAAGCACCGTTCAGGAATGAAAGTGGAGTCATCGTATAGGGGGGCGGGCTTTGGGTGCGGAAGTCCCCCCACAGGGGGGAATCACGGTTTTTGCGTCAGCAAAAAGGTACTAAAGCCCAGATGTAGGCGTTGGAAGAGAGTAGAGGATTATATTGATACAAGAGAAAGGAAACTAAGATGGGAATAAAATTAGAAAAGCAAATAAAAATTTGTCATATATGTGGCAAAGAAATTTTCGGTCAGAGTGTAGAAATAAAACCTGCAAGGGGAAAGGGTTATTGTGTTTGTATAGAGTGTATTCGGAAAAGCCAAAGGAAAGATTAAGCAATCGCTTTTAATATAGGAGGGTTCGGAATGACATTGCAGGAAATATTGAAATTTGATTGGGTTGAGCAGAAGTATCCAGGCATCATAGAAATTTGTCCAAAACGTGCAGGGAACCATTATGTTTTAGAGTTGGCATTGGCTGAATTACAAAAATCATATAACTTGATGAAAATAACGGATGCCTATATAAGAGGATTTAAAAAGTGGAATCAGGGGGTTTGAAGTGGGAGAACAGTATAAGGTAGTCAGGATGCCAATGGATAGGGATAAAATAACAAAGCATACGATGAAAATGAAATCATTGAATGAATTGTGGCTGATACCCAGATTACAGGGTGTGAACTGGCAGATCAGGTCAGGGAATGTTGAAAGGTATGTGTATCTTAAAGAGATAGATAAGAAGTTAATGCTGGCATCCGGGAGTAAAAAAGAAGAAATCATTAGAAAAGCAATCCGGGTATTGG
>Ga0153938_1000037_pt1 | contig 44347 bp, 53 predicted proteins | sample TSNY022MetaG_FD_104740 | JGI IMG/M metagenome (GOLD analysis project Ga0153938, IMG submission 104740) | Attine ant fungus gardens microbial communities from New Jersey, USA - TSNJ022 MetaG | ecosystem: Host-associated > Fungi > Mycelium > Unclassified | place: USA:New Jersey: Brendan T. Byrne... | reverse complement strand
GCTCTATGTTCCCTGGGTTTGACTTGCCTACCAACATCTATGCTGGCTTCGATCAACCTCTCAATAGCAAAACAAGCTGGATAAATTGACAATACCACACAAATCTGGCCGACCACTTTGAATTCTTGAACTGATCCAATAGAAATTTCATGCTTGATCAAAGATGTAGAGTTGAGTGTCACTGTTCGTCGTGCAATCAGAAGGGTTTTAACCCTGTCAAAAACCCAGTTCTGTCAGTTTTGAGGAAAACCTCTCCGGCACCACAGCCATCAAATTCTACATCGTCATACCCCAGACGTGATGTATCGTCTTATCCTTGATAACAGTTGTGCAAATGCATCTTTTTTGAGGGGGAACCAGCGGGATTCTTATCGTCTCGGAACACCAAGATCACTTTCGGTGTGAAGCAAGTCTAGGGCCTCAGTCATTATACGTTAGGAAGATACTCGTGCTGAATACTGGACGATGAGACTTGACTACGAGTCTGAAGATTAGCATGATACCACCGAGTACGTATCGCGGCAAAGGTGGTTCAATGAAACGTGGTGGCAATAACAAATCAAATCTGACGGGATAGTAGAATATCATCGAGTTTTCGAATTTGTTGTCAGGTATCCGGCAACCCTTTCACTGTCGAGGCCAGTAGTAACCTCCTAATATCAACACATCGTGACAATGGCGTAGTCGGGATGAGGTTAGGCAACATATAGTAATCTACTCACTGAACAACTATCAGACATTAACCTCTCAGACCTACAAGAAAAGATCTCGGATGATTACAGATGAAGGTACAGGGGGCGGCACGATGAGTTTATGGAGAGAAACTAGACGGAGGCAATTTACGAGGAATTCTATCGCCTGATTCCGCGAGGAGCTGGAATAGCACCACGTCCGCGACGAGCTAGTACAGTGTCAGTGAATGATCATTAGTTAAGGAGGGGAATCATACCATTTGCTGAAAAAGGGGAGGACATCAGCGTTAGCAAAGATCAGTAAACTTAGAACAATTTAAAGAAGTCAAAATATTCAGTGAAAGCGACACCACGTGAAGGATTGGCGAGCAGAAATCTAGAGTCAATGAGAACGAACGACATACCTCGCATAATTGTAGCACGTCCACGAGCCGTACCGATACCCCTACCCCTCATCGCATTAGGACCCACTCGCTTGAACCTAATTCCGCCTTCTTGTCAGCTCCAGAGCTGTTATAGTGATGGCTCACTCACATTGGTGCATTCTGCAACATGTCCGGGACAATGAAGAAACGGACCATGCTGCCTCGGATGTAAACTTGATCCAGCTGTGAGACGCGTCCATCACGACCAGTAACTGTAATATCTTTCAATGAAATGTTCAGATTGTCTTCCGCTGAAAAAGTGAAGAGAAGTCAGTCAGTCGGGCAGCGAGCCAGCCGATGATTTGAACATGCCTTCTGCCAACTTTCCACGATAAAGTTGACCCGTCTTCAATTCAACTGTGATAATATGGCCTAATGATTCGTGAAGCAGCTTGACAGGAACACCAAGTCCAGCTGTGGCCATCGTTTTTTTTGGTCGCGGTCAACTGAAAGGTGCCGACTGGCCCAGCGTGAGAATAATATTGAAAAATAACCCAAAACAATAAATTAACCGCATCATATTATGCAATTATGAAATAATTATGTAATTCTGAACACTCATTTTCTATCTGATGATCCCAGCACAGTAAGTGTTCAATGTTTTTAAATACAAGTTGCTGATCAAAGTCTTGTTTGAAATCAGATTTTATCTGGGGATTGATTACCAGTCAAACAGTAAGAATATCAACAAGATGTGAAATCAGTTTTGCTGACACCTAAAATATCCTCAAGCTGGGGAGCCCGGTCCAGACACTAGGAAGCAAATGAATATTCAAAACAGAGACGTATACTCCCACTACATGTATTACTGACGAAAGATGTTGAACAGATAGTAGATGCAATTGTTCTGTGTGAAAGGCTAGCCTATACAATTGATGAAGCATGACACAGCAAGGAGTCTATTTTCAGGACTTTTCCTCCAAATTGTTCAAGAAGGCAAGCCAAGTCTTCTTATCTATAACACCTTCATCTAAAATGGGGATTAGTGAGCTTCTGCAGGCCTTGCAAGTGACATACATAGTCCGCCGGAGTCAGTGACTATAACATACCGGGCACCCAGTTTCACGAAAAACTGGTGCAATAGTTCCATAGGCGACTTGGTAGAAATTGTCAAGGGAGCCTAGGTGATCATATGAGATGTAGCTGCCACTGAGAGGATTAAAATGACGGACTTGATCCATGTAGATGCTAAAGTCACATAGTTCGTTTTGCGGGCGGGTACTATCCCATGTCAATATAGATGCCGTCATGTCATGAGTATAGTCCTCTTGAAACTGTATTCCTTTATCTGCATCTACATCTTCGAGAATAGCTGTGTGCCATGATCCTGTGAGATCAAAAGCAAGATCAAAGAAAAAGACTCTTACTCAAAGCATGCCCGAGTTCGCTGGCACCAATGTATCCGACCATGCGGTAACCGTCCTCATTGAGATCCTTTTTGAGAATCGGGAATCCCCCATCATCATTCCCTGATCTACCGAGTGCGATTAGTTTATCTCTCAAACTCATAATTGTGTTATTTTCATCGAGTTTGATGGTATCTGCATCTTCCAACATCTGCCGCCAATGAGATAACTTGAGCCAAATTGAAAATTCAACCTTACCACATCTCGGATCTGGAGACTTCCCCATAGATACTCGTGCTTTGAGTTTAAAAATGGGAGCTGGTTCAATCCAATGACAATGTCGTAAATTCCTTTCCGATCAAGAACATCTGCCACAGTTTTGGCAACGAGGACAGCAAGCATGACAGGAACAGCATAAGTGAGTGTATCAGTCAATTCGAACATGATTACTGCCAAAGAAACAGTCGTCCGCTATTGCGTTGACAGTCATTCAGAACGAATACGGGAAACGGAACTGGGACATACTGTGACACCGGATAACGCCGCCGCCGCCCCCACCATTGCATATAAACCAGGAATGACACCTTGGCAAAAACGCACTATGATTAAGAAGAAACATAAAAGTAAGAGGAAAACATACAATCTCCTCTCTCTTCGCAAGAACGGCTAATATTACCAAGATGAGGTTCCTGATATTGCATCCATTGTATCCAAATGCCAAGAATGCGGCCCGCGCACGCGCCAGCTCCCAAAGAGGGGATGAATATTCCACAAGGAACTTTGAGTCCAAAGGTCACAACCGTTAACAATCCTTTCATGATCATTGCCGTGAAAAGAAACTGAGATACACGCCACGCTTGTTCAGCAGAGCTTCGATCAACCAGGCACAAATTAGACGAAACGCTGATATCCCCTTGACATTCAGAGAATAAGTGGTAAATCAGTTCTGGACCGCCCATTCGAGCATAGGGATTCAAAAAACAAAGAAGGACAGTGACCAGAGTGATCTGCAATAACGCATAGACCCAATATGAGAAGATGCCTGAAAAGTGATATAAATACAATATGTACCAGTAAAACTTCCAAAAGTGGGTGCCTAGCAAGCCATGTCTTTTGCCGCACGTGCTTACTCCATATATAATTCAGCTTACAGAAACAAACACCATATACACCCTGTAGACGTCATTAGAAAAATGTATCTGCGGTAGAAAAAAGGCTTTACTCCAAAAACCCCAAGGAGGATGAAAGGAAACAGTTCAAATGCCCGCCAATCCTGATAAAAAGGAGAAACTCAGCATGCCGTCTGATAGTGTACTCAAGAAAACTCACTTTATCATAAGTAACTTGAAAAAGTACTACTTTCCCTGTCCCGAACGGATCCAGTATTTTCAGAGTGATGGCAGCGACCATAGCACAAAAGAAACTATTTTCCGGAAATATACAACAGATTCAATGCAATGGACGATGCCCAATCATACCTTCTCCACATAACCTGATATACCATGAGTCATCGATAGACATTAATTGGCAAGGGAGCGACTCGCCTTTGGGGGGAAGTAGTACGATACTTCCTCAAGGCTGAATAAAGTTCCACCAATAGGAGCCCCAAAAGCAACGGAAACACCAGCAGCGCAAGCAGCACTTAAAATCTCCCGTCTTTTGGCTAAAAAAAGGTCCACAGGAAGTAATTGGTAGAATTGAAATGAAGAAATACTCACCTTCGTTATTTTCATATTTGTGAGCCATACGACTGACAATATTTCCAATACAACTGGCAATATGAACAAAGGGACCTTCTTTCCCCAAAGAAAGGCCGGAGGCTACCACCAGAGGAAGTCCCACTGCCTTGGTGAACAAGACTCTACCGCCAAGGAACCCATGAATCACAAAACCTTGTCGATCCGTTGAACTTGAGGAAGAGGGAAGAAGAAACGATAGTTACCTGAAAGAATTGTCTTGATTTCCGGTATACCAGCACCAGCAGCCTGAGTTCATCGTCAGGACGTATCTTCCCACAGTAAGAATTTTGGATCCATACATAGTACGTGACCTTCCGCTGGCTGGGGTTCGAATTGTTTGATGTCCCGGGATCGGAGAAATTAGGCTTTAGGACCCCAGATTCCTTGCGGGTTGTGAACGTAGAGGAGTTAGAAAGGCTGAGTGTGAGGAAGCATGACGTGCCCGCTAACACGAGCTACGACACGTCAGTTCCCTAGTTAGCTTTTGTACAGCAAAGCCAAACCACAGCACTCACAGCAATAATAATCCATGACAGATAATCTACTATCTCCCCTCTCGTACCTTGTTGATCAAATGCTTCTGACCAGGTTCGCCAGGCAGGACAGGTAGCATCGATTTCTAACAGCCGAGGAGATTTCAGACCGTGTGGAAAGCAGCAGAAGCGCTTCGCTTTATACCAAGCATCATCGCAGTAACCCTCTTTGAGGTCAAACAGCCATTGTTCACTCCGAACCACCAAAAATGCTACGCAAGCCGTGACAAAACCAACCACAGAGACGATCAACCACCCCAAACCCTTGTCAAGAAGTAGTCGAACTTTGGTCGTTCTTCTGAGCCTCGCGAGACGGGCAGAATCCTTGATTGAATCATGAAGCCAGTCAATTGATGTATAGGACAAATACCAGACGCGAATGCCATTAGTCTTAGCATCTGGCGCTTGCTCTCTATCGTCCTCCAATGGAGCGTCGTAGGCTGAAATCGGCCTTTGTGATCGCGGTACTAAGTAACTGGGTGCCGGAGATGTTGGCAGAGGGGTTGTTGCATAGGATTTAGAGTAGCCTGAGAGACGGCGGGAGGTATATAAGAACCTTGAAGGAAGCGAGAAACTTGGACGGAAAGTGAGCGTCCCATATGATGCCTGGGTATTTGACTGCTGCAAGGGAGTTGTCTGGTTAGCAATGGATGTTTCACCATCTCTGTCAGACATTGTTTTCCAACGTTCACCGTCAACTCAGAAGCGCCTAAACTAACGAGCTACCCAAAAAAAGAGCACTCTGGTTAGTACTCATTCTGCATTCGTCTGATGTTGTCAAAATCAAAACCATGTGATCCAGTTTTTTTTTGGATTCAACATTTCTATGCCGCAACAAGCAAGCTAGTACTGAGACGCGGAGGGCCTAAAATATAGCCCGTTGGGGGTGTGTCTACAGGAGGCCTAGTGCCAGAGGAGTGTGGTGTGGGCGGATGTGATCCAGTTTTTTACATTTCATTTATTTTCACTACTGAAGATGAGATACAGGGAATGAAACTATTAGGTGATAGGATCGTTCGACTCGGAAGGACTGGCGGGAGACCGTTGAGCGACTGCGGGTCCCGACAAATGTGCAGAGGTACTCAGAGATGCTGTCCCAGTAGCAGCTGTGCCACCACTTGCCCTTGACATCAATGAATTTAACACCATTGCCAATCCGCTCATCTGAGCAGACTGTAGGAGAGACACATTGATTTCCAGCATGAGCATCGTACCGTTTGCAGTTGACCCACGCAAGACTGCGGGAGGAGTAGGCTGACCTTCTGCAATCGAAGCAGCAGGGACAGGGTGAATTCCCAGTGCACGCAAGGCGGGTAGAGACGCAACTGGTAGCTGAACAGGAATGGCTGCGTTATTGATAGGTGAAGGCAGGGGGTTGATTTGAAAACTAGTAGTCGCTGGAGGGTGGATGTTTGTGCCATAGGCTTGGGTATAGGCATAAGGATATGGCCGGTATGATTGTGTCTGCATCGCGGGTGCAGGTACGGTGGTATATTGTGCCCTTGTCATTGCAGCGGCCCGTTTTTCGCGTTCGAGCCGCTCCAGATCGCTGCGTGCAACTTTCAGCTCGTTACTGAGTAAGGTAGTGTCAGCGCGGTCAGCTTCTAGTACAGCTTGCGCCAAGACATAGGCCTGGTCATCGGGTGATGTTCGCTGTTGCCCGACGAATTAGAAAGAAGATACACATTAATTGAACAGTGCCTCACAGAAGCTTTCCGTGTCTGAACCACCCGAAATCGATGTCGCAACTTATCATACCTTTTGTGGCACTCCAACGCAAATCGAGTTTCTAGTTTTAGAGAGGTTAACGAAGATCTCGTCAATCTTGAGATTTAATAATTAAAATACCTTCAACCTCTGCCTTCAAATCGGCATCCGTTGCCTTTTGTTTTCCCTTTCTCCCTTTTAAGAGTTCTAGGTCTTCTTGTGGTTGGTGGTATATGTGATACGGCAGGAGACGCCGCACAACATCAATTTGGTCAGTAAAAGGCGCATCCACATCGGGTTGTAATACAGCAGCCTGGTCCAGGGCAAGACGTGCAGAAAACCTGTGAGTCTGGCTATGAGAAGACACCAAGAACAGTAGGTTCTTGAGACATGCACCTTTCAGCAGCCTTACGAGTAATTTCAATCTCTTCCTCTGTCCGTTTTTTGGTTTTCATAGGCTTCTTCAATGATAGAATAACGGATGGGGAAGGCTGAACAATGCCATTACCCGAAACGAGCGTTGCCGGCGTCATCGACTGGGCAAGCGAAGAAGTACCTGTAAGGGACCAGGAGAACTGGGCATTCTGCGATCCGGAAGCGCAGGAGACATTCTGAGGAGAATTTGGAGTAGCAGAAAAGGTGTGAATGTTGAAAGAGGGACCGAAAGATTTGGACATTCGCTGTTCAATTTGTTTTCAGTTTGTTGTGGTTTGCCTCTGGGCGTTCAAATACCAGGAAAGGAAATTGATTTAGTATGAATTTTACACGCAAAGTATCAGCAGTCTAGCTAATGAGGGTACGATGATTAGAGTATGCGGGCAGTCAATTTGTCTTCTTTAAGGTTTGAACATCCACTTAGCCTCAGGAGACTGTCCCAGTGTTTTGACTCCTCGCCTGGAGGTCTTTCACGTCTTTAAGTAGTCCATTGGCCCTTACTACATCCTCAGCGTTACTTGTTGCCACACGCTCTAGATATTCCTTTGCTAGATCAAGGTCACCGTCAGGTATCTTCATTTGGTACTCGGCGACCTGAAGACAAGACTTAGCATATTCCTGAATTGGTCGAACTAAAGAGACATCAATTACTGCCAAGCTATGATGGTAAAAATGACACTCAACGGTCTGCTTGGCAAACCTCAACAACACGTCTGTGGTAAGCCACTGCTTCGGCGAAGTCGTCCATTGACCAATACAGGTTAGCTAACTTCAGATTGATACTAATTTCATGTGGATCTGCTGGAATAAGCGCTCGTTTGTAACACTCGATCGCTTCTCGTCGACTAGAAAAACAAATGAATCAAGATAGCCAGCAAGGATAAATGCATACCAAAACCTACCGGTCAATCTCCTCGTAACATGAGCCTTGGGCCTGCCACAGCCGGATATCGTAGGGCCTGTAGGTTTGAGATTAGAGAAGTCCCCCGTCGGAAGGATACGCGCCTTCTCACCTCAAAGCAGTTGCACGTTGGTAGTAATATAGGGAGTAATGATGCATGCTTAATAATTCATAGGCTTGTCCCAGTCCGTACCATGCTCGATAATCTTTGCGATTGACATCTACTATGATGTAAATAAACCGATGCAATATCAAGTATACTTCTTACCAACAGCCCTTCGGTAGGCTTCAATTGCGGCATGTGAGTTTTTCATCTCTACGTATTCATGGCCCATTAGGGTCCAGGCCGAAAGATACGTTCGATCAAGCTGAGTAGCTCGCCGAAAATACTTCACCGCTTTTTCATGTTCAGCCCGAAGTGAATAGTGATTCCCTACATTGGCCACGCATTAAGTGACGACAACCCGACCGAAATCATAGTCCGAGCTCACCTACGAGACAACAGACCTCAGGTCGGTCTTTCTCCAACGCCAAGAATTCGTGTGCAAGACGTGACAATTTGAGCCTGTTATCAGTTACATACAGGATATTCGAATATATATCTATATCATCAATTCGGCAGGGATCAATTGTAAGAATCTTCTCGAATTGCTGTTCAGCTTGACCAAATTCTAGTACAGGAAGTCAGATATACAGAGAAACCTTGAAGACTTCCGAACCAACCATGGAGGTGATAGAGGACACAGGCACGTAGACTCATGAGCCAAACACTACTTGGAAACGATTCACGGCCCAACAGGCGATCGCAAAGGGCTAATTCATTTTCCGTTGGTTGATGGAGTTCGCTGAGTGTCTTTATTTGAAACATATGAACCAGTGGATGACTTGGAGGAAGCGGAATCAATTGCAAAAGGGACGATAGCTGAAATTGAGACTTCGATGCGAGCTCAAATATCTGAAATGAGTTGTCCTCACCTCTTCTCCATCCCCAATGCAGCCGCCTAGAAGCATCCAACAGGACCAGTTCCAAGAGAAGCCGACGATAGAAAGAAGAGCGCACTCAATCGCTTCTTCACGACGCGAAAGCCGTGAGAGAAAAAGTGCTTTTCTGTGGTCCATTAGAGACAATCATCGCGTAGAAAATCAACTCACAAGAAAAGCAGCCATGGATCCTCGGCATTATTCACCTCGTCGAGAAGCTCACCCAGAACCTTGTTGACAGGGACCGGAGGCTGAAGTCGACTGTCTAGCATCCTTGTTGATACACTGAGCTTCCAAATGCTGTCAGGACCTACTATCTAGCTTATGCCAGTCACGCATTGCTTGTTTTTCACTAGACTTCCATGGGCACAATCTTAGTCCATTCGCATTGACGCCACTATGTGGGAGACTCACCATGAACTTGCTATACACTCTGATAAATTGCGCTTTGGCACTCCGTCCATCCTTGAGAAGATGGATGGCACGCGAGAATTCCCGTGCGTCTATGTAAACACGAGCAGCAGAAAGTATATCTGCGTCTTGAATCTCAAGCTCATATTCCTGTGTTTTCATATCGGCAACCTGGTCATAAGAATAGGGAGCAAACGCGGGATGACTCGTCCCAGTCCCCAGTTCCCTCATCATTGCCTGAGAGGGCATGGGAGAGGGGCCTCCTGGGAACGAAGTCATAGGCCCAAGGGGCTTTGCTCTAGCTGGCGTTGATGTTGAGAAACGGATGGTACCTTGTGAAACAGGGTCATTGGTGACACTGCGTTTGGAAGGCGGAAGGGAAAGCACGAGCTCGGATGCCCTGGTATCTCTGATCAGAATACGAGTCTCAGGCAAGTCAAGGTCAATCACACCATTTTGCAGCAATTATTAATCCTCTCTCAGAGCATTCCTTAGAGGCTACACGTAGCTCCACAGCAGTTTGTGCATCGACCTGAAATACAGATTCCATTCACAAGCTCGGAGACAATATCAGATATGTTCTCTGATGTTGATGATAAATGGAAGGGAGAATCATGTTACATCGTATCGCGGCACTCACGTGCACAAAAGCTTCAGTCACGAGGACCTCCGTTCTAATTCTGCGTCGTATATTGCTTGTGCTGGTTCTATTAGAATCTCTAGAGGCCTCAAGTTAATTTGTCTAAGCTAGGACTACTATACTCAATTCCATGTTTGTGATCCTGCTTGCCCTCATAGCGATACTATGTCTTTGTCGTCTCGTCAGTGTTCTGAAGAGACGACATAATGTGCGCCCCAAAGACTTGGTAGCTTCTACCTGCAGCTTGGCGGTCTTTCTAGGCTCAGGTCATTCCTTCTACCATCTATTCCCTCTTGTCACCTTATTCTTCCACTAGGAGGGCACACAAGTGAGGCCCTACAACTCTTAGCAGCTCTTGATCTCAAAAGATATACACCAAGAAGATACATCATTAGTAATGGAGACTCCTTGAGTGCCCAGAAGGCCAGAACATTTGAGCGAGCCAACTCCTCACCTCACACAGTTGGTGCGTCTTGTCCCTTTATAGCTTGTTCCGAATAATGAGCACAGATATCTGGGCAGGACAGGATTATCTTATCATTACAATTCCAAGGGCACGTCATGTCCATCAATCCCTTCTTTCGACACCGTTCTCTGCACTTTGGTCGCTTGTCTTCTGTGTTTATCAGTTCACTATTGGACCCATCTTCTCGCCACAAATGCGGGAAATTTTTCTGACAGATGTTCTTGTTTTGAATGGACCCGGCACATGTGCTCCGTTGTGTATCGCAGTGCTGCTTAACAGAGTTCAATTTCTCTCTTTTTGATCTAGAACCAGTCACTGATCCCTTTTCGCTCAGGTCCTGGGTTTGCCCTCGCCTATAATAATTTATGTTGAATCATTTGCGCGGGTTCGCTCGCTCTCCATCTCAGCTCGCCTACTGCGGCCACTGGTGGACAGGTTAGATTCTTTTGGAAGTACACATTCAGCTCATCCAGCCAAATTAGATTTGTAGTACAATGGCCCCAATTACTTCAAGACGGAAGAGTAGGGGAATGTGTAGGTTGGCTCATTTAATGAGTAAATCTACCATCGTACTGTAATTCAGGTTTCCAAAGTGAGAAGGACAAACGATGACATTAAGCACGGTAGACATCATATCAAATCACAAGCGTGGATATCTATGTGCTCATTCTCTCTTCCTTGACCATCTATCCTCGCCATCTCGACCACGACGTGGTGGTGGACTAGCACTGCGATGACGCTTGCTTGGTTCCCATCCGCCGCCACCTTGTTGTTGTGGTGGATGCAATTTCCGTTCGAGTCTCTGACCGTGTCGTAACTGTCGAACAAGTTCGGGGGAGGCATTGCGAAGGTGCATAAAATTGCAAAAGCCCCCACGGTTACATTCTCCATTTTCGTTTTGACGGCAGCAAGCTTCACGGAAATCGGTTACAGGAGATAACTCGGCATATAATGGTCGCCCTTGGTATACAGTCAGCATCTCAATAAAATCCGAACACAGCCACACATACCTGCGTACCAACGCTCATTGCAGTTGTCTACTGCTGCCTGTGCTTCTGTTTCCCATTCGTAACGCGCATAAACGTTGCCAATTAGATGGTCTCCTACGTTGTCACAGACCTTTTGACGTGTGAAGGAGGGTTAGCAAGGACGAAGCTGGGAGACTCACATGTAGTTCCAGCAGATGACCGAATTTGGCCAATTCACAGTAGAGGTCTTCGTAGACTGCATCAAACCCCTCTTGCAGTTCCTTCTCTGTTAACTTGCAAACGGGGTCATGGGCAGGGTTGTGGTATACATTGGGAAGTAAGATGGTTTGCGAAAACGGTGGTTTTATATGCTTCCGAGAGCAGCGGTCTCCGTGTCGACATGCACCAATCTATACCAGGCATTAGGCAAATGCAAGTGATAAAACACAGGGCACGACCTACCTTGTAGTAAAAGGAGCAATTGACGCGATCTTGCTCTGTACCGAAGATGTTCGCCTATATTGTAATCAGATAGTATCGAAAAGAGTACAAATTCTTTCACACACCAAATGGGATGCCATGCCAAGCAACAAAGGGACACTTTAATTTTGAGTTGAGTACTATGGAAGAGTCCAAGCAGGAAGACGGCGTGAAATTCAGCAAAAATATTATGTAAACATTACACTCCGCCGGATGATGCCGTCCTGCGTAAACAACCTTGGATCCAGATTTGCATCACTGGGTCGGTGGAAAATTTTGAATCGAAAGCTATTCAACGATGACTAAGTCGTCATCAAAATACCTTCAGCTTGCTAGAATTACAGTCTCATTTCCAGGTGCTCTTGTTCAAGCGTCAGAGATTCAATTTTCAAGTCAATCTGTCAATTGAGAGTGTAAGCCAGATATATACTTAACGAGTATCGGCTCTCAGTGAACTCGCATAATTTTCAGTTTTCCTTTTTGTCTTTCTCAGTTTTCATGCAACAGCTGTCATCTATAAGATGTAGTGTCACCATCGAGCTAGGAGGTCCCTGTTAATTTTATCTGTCGGAGAGCGATAGTGACTTGGATCATGCTGTGAGAATGTGTCAATTATTCTAGCCTAAGGTACACGGTGTCTGGATAGCGGAGTTTCACGGTATGGAGGCAAAATGCCAAGAAATGCATCAAAAGAGTCAAGCGGAAGAGAGAGGAGACTAAGAGAAGGGTATATCCTTCAATATGTCGATCGAATTCTCGAGTTTCCTTCAATTTCTCGTCGTGCAACACATGCAAGGCTCATTTTTCTTGCAAAAGTAGAATGATTAATCACTGTGAGGTTCATGTCAAACGAGGTGGAGAAGAGGCGAACAGAAATGTCCTAATATACCGGAGTTGGACAGGAAGTTGGACAGCAGGCTTCTGGAAACAAGATCATTATTTCGTTACACATTACTATCATGATCTCCAAGCTCCATCGAAGCATACTCATTGAAAAGACCTTGTCTTATGAATTGGTATGCAACAGTGGCGCAGAACCCAGAAGTGAGGCATGAAAGAATCCTTGCGGCTGCCAATTGCCGACGTCAAACTCTGGAACTAGCCTGATATTCTTCCTCCTGAGGCAGTGCACACCGGAGATCGTTTCTGAAGGAAAATTCTGTTAGTGTGGGCTTGGCTTGAATCTCTGCCATTGAATCAATCTTAAATGTCAAGCTCTGCCAAGAGTGACCCGCCTTGGTATCCTACATTCATTGCCAAGCCACTTTTCGACAGGTACCTGACAAGGGACAATTTATGAACGCTTGGCCAATCTGCTAATTCGTGCGTCTATGTACTTGGCCACACGAACTTTTTGCTAGTCGAAAACTTTTGCTGACTTATTAGTCAAACGACTGGAAACTGACCCCGGGGTTGGATCTTCTACTAGATTGAAATGGAGGACTATTAATGGTATCTGAGTCTCAGAAAAGAAGTGATTATCAACCTTACAGAAGATCAAGAAATCTACATGGGGTAAATTACATATACATGAGCCCAAAGATCTCAATCTGATCCAAGAAAGCTGCTACAGCCCTCGTGAATGTTCCCAAGCCATGAATAATCTTCATAGAGAGAACCTGAAGAATGAGTGATAGCGGGTAACAGTTCCGGTATAGTCAGGTTCGGTAGTGTCTCCGACGACATTGCTGACCGCCATGGCTGTGCAAAATTTTGGGCAGATGTTTGTAGGTAAGGTAAAAAAGAGTCAAAAGGAGTCTGAAGATTGTCTGATGGAGACAGAACGTTTCCTAGGGCACCACTGTTGACATGTGAGATATGGACAACAGAAAATACAAAGAGCAACTGACACGGTTATCGTGTCAAGTTCAGATATACGCTGATGCAAGTGACACGTTTGGCCTAGCTGATGACTTGCTGACCGCGCGAGCACATCCACCGCTCTTCTTAAACGAAAGGAGAGTTCAAGAAGTACATTGTAGCAAGCTAACTCGTGAAGGCAACCACATTGATTGGTGCACGTCTTTTGGGCATCTTGATCCATGGGTACGGATCCTTTATTAACCGGGTTGAAGGGAGTAAAAGGTGAGTAATCTATCAGTCCCGGACAGGAGAAATCGAACACAGAATTTAGATTGCGGTCCGAAAATACATCAGATTGAGACACCAGGGGAAACACATCGGCCACCGTGCCCAGTCCTGGTAAAGGGGTGTTCTGTACGGGCGATGATGTTTTATGTCCATTGAAGCATATGACAGAAGGGTAGGCATGCGCCATTAACAATGGACAGCTATCAGATAAGGATACTTCAGGCTCGCTCTCTGACAATGGACCTGAGGGAGAGGGTCCACCAGAAGCTGGTCCTTCTTCATTTGTGATTGGAGAGTGTGTCCCGAAGGGCCTTTTTTCAAGCTCTTCAAGGGGATTACTGGCCCATTTTGGATGTGGTTTCTTCTTCATCTGTAATACCATAAGTGATGCGCATGATGTGGACAATGAGGAAAAATTACCTCTCGAATGACACCTTCCAGTTCTGCCACCCTTTTGAGAAGCCTTGTACAGTCGTCCTGGGAATCATAAGACTGTCTTGGATCACTAATTTCATATGCACAAAGGCCGATCTGGAATCTGTCTAGTTGATGCTCATGTACAAGTGAGAAGCTCACTAGTCCAAGCTGTACACAACGAGTGCAAGCGGGGCGTTTTCTATCGCACTATATATGATTCCGAGGATTGAGTGTATTTGGTTGTAGCCTAGACTCCTACCATTCTCTTGGAAGTATGACAGTTGAGGCATGATTTTGTAGTTCGATTTCGCCGCCTGGCAGGCAAGCAGATTAGCAAATCTTCTGGCACCTACATCGATCTACTGCACACCTCTTGCGGTGGTCGTTTTCCGATGCGGGGCTAGTTTTGCGTGTAATAACAGCTTGAGAGGGCATGACAATGATCGTGTTCCTGGCGAGTGTGTGGAGGACAAAGCTTACAGTGAATCAAAAGTATATATAGTAAAGCAGAGTCTTGGCAGACTCACTCAATCAAAATGTAACGAAACCTTTGGGTGATAGGATTCATCTCTATTTGGCAGGCACTATTCATCATTACCATGTAGGGTGAGAATTCAACAGAAACCGGATATGCTGATCACATGGATTTTTACGTGAATATGCCAGAAACTGGGGAAGCACGGTTGAATCAGTTTGTTGAAGGCGTTGAGACAATATACTATGTTAGTTATTACACACATAACATCTCAGAAGGACTTACTACTTTAAAGTGTACATTAGACATCCGACGCGTGCAACTAAACCAATCTCGGCTACATGTGAGTGAATGGTTCTGTACATGGACCGGAGTGAGATCGTCAAATAATAACGAGCAACTTTGAAAGCAATTCCTCAACTTCCAAGATTGCCATGACAGGTAGAAAACTCAGTATTAGTTCCGGGTCCCTTTGGTCATTCTCTGACCTGTCGATCTTCGTAATCCTCGTTATGTTCTGCCGCGTTCGTCTTTGTGCTTGAATGGGTGGCCATCGCGGAAATCAAATGCGCCAGAGATCATGTTTTGGTATGGGATCAGATGCCAAGGTCTTTGCCAAGTCTTTATAAAAGCATCAATTCAACTACCTTCTCCTGGTCAATCAAAGAAGGGACAGCAGCGAACGCCAAAGCCAAGATAATGTTGCAACAACAGTGACGTGCGAGTTCAAAAAGACAGTGTCACGTTTTAACCGTTTGGACCGGGAGCTTATGAATCCAATCTAGGCTTTTTCTCTCCCCGATACGAGTCCGGCATTTGAGCACCAGAGCGCAAGTGAATTCACCGTTGGAACTGAACTATCTTACTGAAGAGGATCGCAACACGGACCTACGATTCAAAGGATTCTGCAGGGCAATCAATGTAGAGAAGTCTTTAATCTGAAGACCGGAACTCACAATGAACCCACCGCTAACAAATACTCCTTACCCAACACTGACTTGATCTGCTAACGGGGGTAGAGCATACGAGATAAAAGGCACCCAGTTGCGAGATTCAAGCGAGTGGTGCATGAGAAAATACTGCACAAAGGCTAAGATTTGTCAATCATCAATCAATGAAATCCCCATTTCTAGATATGGTGTGCCGTCGCACACCCTGATAACCGATCAGGTGCAAATGTTTGCTGGTAACAGTTGGCGGTTATATAAAGAGTCTTGAAGTACAAGACGAACTGAGATTACAATAATAATGGCACAGGTGCTTCGAGAGCTCATGCAAAGGCGCTGATTAGACCACCCAACAAAGTGACCCACCAAGCTCGATATAAAGCTGAAACTCCTTCCTCATCAACAATACGTTTAGCGCAGTCAACCAAGCCATTGTACGGATCTCCTTCGTGCCTTAGACTGGGGGGATAAGATTTTATGATTTGAAGTCATGAAGCAAGACATACCCAATGACATCTTCAACCGCCCCCGAGTATTCAACATTCTCTTCACCATCTCCTTCAGCTTCTTGTGAAACTGAATTATACTCAGAAGATGCATGATTACGTTGAATTGCTAAACGTGTAGCTATCACCTCCAACGGTGCGAGAATAACGGTGGCCAGAGCTACAATCACAACATAAATAGCTATTTTCCACGGAGGGATATCGGTGAGGTCAAAATTGGGTATGGATTTGGCGACAGTAGATACCAGGAGTCGATGGAAAGGACTCAAGATGAGTATAACCACACCAATGTGGAGCATCTCAGCAGCCAATAATCCTGGAGTCAAGTAGAGAATCCATGGGTTTTTTCTTTCTGTAGGAGTCAGAAGTATGCGAAGAGCCTTCGTCAAGTCGAAGAAGCCCAATTTGTGAGGAGTCGTAATTGAGCTGATGAGTACCTCAACAAACGGGATGGGCGAGTAGTAAAGTCTGAGACTTACCGATAAGTGATGATGGTGGTAGGAAGGGAAATCAATATCATGCCAATACTATAGATGAGGGTTCCCTAATTGCGTTAGACCCAGGTAATTCTGTTCCAATCACGGCAAGGACATACGAGAAGACCTGCCCCAGGCGCGTTGTAATTGCCACGTCGCAGGTCAAAAGTACCCATGAAGATTAAAACTGCTAGAGTTACGAAGAATGTACTGATTGCGGTGGGCACTATATGAACTGAGCTGGAGTTCCGTTGGACCGTGAACGTTTAAAGCACATACTGTAACCCTTGTAAAAGCCCTGGGCACCCTGCAAGTGTGCAATGAGCCAAACATGTGTCAAGCTAGAAGAAACGGCGCACTTCACGTCTCCATACCCTCATCATCATGGAGAAGTAGGAGTTAATCACGGGCCCCGTATGAGGGACTGCACCACCTTCAGCATCTAGCTGAAGTGCTTTGGGATTGAAATTTGCGCGAAACCTGACCAATACTCCGGTCAATGGCACAACTATGCCTAGACTGATCCCGACCGAGAGAAATATGAGTATCAAGTCAACAAATGTTAACAACATTGGTTGTATAGTGTAACAGCTTCACTGCTAAAGTGGCTGGTCTCGTGAGAAGCTTACGTGAGGTGACATCCATCACAAATCTGTGACTCGTGATAAATTTGCTTGTTGTCTTCCAACCACCACGTCTTGCTTCATCATTGCTCCTCCTTTGCTTTTCATGTACCAGGCATTGAATCGGTGCTTCTGGACTCTTTGGGCGTCTTTTCTGAAATTCTTGGTGTTCAGGCGCTCATAGTATGACAGTCTTTTGTGGCCCCTTCCAATCATCGGACCTTTCAATGCTCATAAGTAGTTCTCACACACTTGTTTCTTGATAGAATTTATCTTCATTCTTGAAGGTGGGTTCCATTTTGGTTTTGATTTGTCATGAATGCTGACAGTATTCATCCACTTCCGTTTCTTAGTTTACTTGCCGGTGTATTTCGAGTCAAATTGCTGTTGAGATGAAATGTGGTTCGATCGCGGTTTTCAGACGTCAACTACTGACATCTCACTTCAAACTATAAATCTGAGTGTATCGTCTTGGTTATACAGCACCACCTGATAAGTTTGGTGCCACTTGAAGTCTTGGTCTGACTAGGAAACATCCAAGAGTTTTTATCTTATCTTCTTTGGCATGTTCTGGTTCGTTAATTACTCTGGCTTTTTCGTTTCACCGCTATGGCAGGCCTCAACTGGGTTTGACTACTGTCCTTGATTTGGTCTTGTGTTTCAATGTGCCTTCTGGGTCAGATCATTTTGAGATATCTGCTTTGCTCATTAGCTAGATGTATATCGATTGACATTCTCTCCAGAAGCCAACATGTGGAAAATGCCAGTGCTTGCCATCATGTATAGCTTTATAGCAACTCTTTTCTGATCATCTATGATACGTACATTAGACATTTGCCAATGTATAGAATTGACTTGTATCGTCGATGTGGTGTGTCATCGGAAGGATGTTGGTTGATTCACTATTGTCCTACATTCTTCTACTATGTCCGCTTCACTCTATTTACACCTTTTGTAGTGTAGTATAATATCATTATGATCATATATGTGATTTGGCCAGTAAAAGACTTATAAGACTTATAATCAAATTTTGTTACGTTTTGACTCCGACGTAAGAAGCCAAGGGATTTGCTCTTTGTGCTTTGCCACATTTTTGTTTGCATCCTTGGGCCTACCTCTGGTCATTCCTTATCATAGGTACTCTCTGTCCCTTTGAGATTTCTCTTTCTCTTTCCATTAGCCTAAGCGGCGCAGATGTCTTCGGATATGCAGGCTGCTGCCAATAAGGTTAGTGGTGTGATTACGATTTCTTTCGAATTTCTGATGGATTTTACCCGATACGGTCGCCAGAAAGCAGCCTTAGAGAAATTACGATTCAACAAGAGCAAGCAAGCTGCTCGACAGAGTATTCCACCGTCTGCCACGATGCAGCACGCTCGTACCAACCAGCCGCCCGCCCAATCCCACGATGGTCCTATCTCAAGATTTTTTTCTGCCCCTTCTCCACACAATATCCTTGTTCCTCATTCTAGCCCCCTCAGTCAGGATGGATCCTCTAAGCCATATGAGCCGTACGGCTATCGTCAAGCGCATGACGTGGCTCCTCTGAAGAATGACACCCAGGACAGAATATGGTCACCCAACATGGCATTTATGGCAGCAGATTCTTTGAGTGCCCCAGGTGGCCTTCGGCCATCCAACTTGGGTTTTCACGCGTCGACACGTCGACAGTGGTCGAGTAATGATGGACCTCATGATTTTACTCAGAATGAGGGCCCCCCTCGCAAGCGCATCAATCGTGGTCAACTGGAGGGCTCAACATCAATGTCGCCTCCTGTTAAATCACATCAACCTAGTCCGAGACCACGAATCATTTCTGATACATTCTCAATATCCTCTGAGGATTCTCTTCCAGATGCCTCGCGTCTGACAGGTTCTTCTGATGCGCGGATTCACCGAAAGACTGCATCTGCAACTGATACTGTCACAGATCTCTTTAGTGATCCAGAGTTCATCAAATTCCAGTTGACTATGCCTACGGAACCACCGCAGCGTATCCGTGCAGCATGGGCCCAAGCCGGTGGTCATTCGCTGCGCGCTTCTGCATTGATAGCTGACCCTACATGGTCGTCAGCCTCATTAAGGTCAGAAAAGGCTGAACGGGATGATATCGGGCGCGTGAAGGAGGTTGAAGAGGCAACTCGGGCTCAAAAGTTGGCAGTGAAACAAAAGGGAAAAAAATCGATGATCTATGCTAACCGTATAACACTGGAAACCAAAGCTCAGAGTACTCCAAAGCACGAGGCAATGTCTTCCATGGATTTGGCACTGACCCCAGCAACTCCTGTCATCGCTCCTCCTCGTCGAAAACGACTGAAAAACAGGATTGACTCTGACTCTGAGGCAGAGGACAGTGAGGAAGATGGTAGACAAATGAAACGTGGAAGAGTTGAAAACACTGATGAAACTCGAGCGTTAGACTATTTAAATACGACGACAAATGAAGGGATGCAGGAACTGACAGGTGAACTCGCTTGTGTGCCGGTTCTTTCTGAGCTGACTGTTTTCAGGTTGTACCGTAGAGCAAGCGAATGCCATTATTAAGCTCCGACCCTTCAAGTCTGTAGAAGATCTCAATGTCAGACTTGGTCAGGGGCGGAAGAAGGCAGGGCCTGCAGGAATCAGCCCTCGCCTTTTCGAAGATTGTATCGAACTTTTCAAGGGTTATGGTGCTGTCGATTCTATCCTTGAAGAATGTGAAAAAATTGGATCAAAATTGCGTTCATCCATTGCATCATGGAGCACACCTGATTTGTCTGCCAAAGGCAAAGGCAAGGTGGCCTTATTGACGGCCTTTTCGGACGACATTGAGGATGGCTCGCTCAGCTTAAGGACTATTGAGAACATAAAACTGCAGAGATCTTCAGACCATCTCACAGAACAACCGTCACTCTTATCTATGTCGGTCAAGTTGAAAGACTATCAACTTCTCGGAGTTAACTGGTTGAATCTACTGTATCGCAATAAGCTCAGCTGCATCCTCGCAGATGAAATGGGTATGTCGTGTATACTACCTCCAACACATTGGTTTACCCATTAGTTTGCACTCAGGATTGGGGAAGACGGTCCAAGTCATAGGTTTTTTGGCATACTTGAAAGAGAAGGGTAACAAAGGACCTCATCTGGTGGTAGTCCCGTGAGTTGTCTGATTTTCCATAACATGATTCAAGCGCTAAAACTGATCTAGTTCATCAACACTGGAAAATTGGTGTCGCGAGTTCGCTCGTTTCGCACCTTCAATATCTGTTCAAACCTACTATGCCGGAAAAGGCGAACGATCACAACTTCGAGAAATGTTACTCGGCACTCAGATGTGTACGAATGGGCGCGGAGAAGGGTGGGAGGTGCTCATAACGACTTACACACTAGCGCAGGGCGACGACAGGGATAGGAAATTCTTCCGTAAAATCAACTGGAATGTAAGTCGCAGAGCAGTGCCCCAAATTTCGCTTGATTGAACTTTTGGTTTGGTATCAGTGCTGCATTTATGATGAGGGACATGTTCTTAAGAACTTTCAGTCTCAACGATATCAATCGTTACTCAGATTTGGATCACAATGGCGACTTCTTCTAACAGGAACGCCACTGCAAAATAACCTCCAAGAGTTGGTGGTACGTATTTTGCTGAACTTGCCGATTGCGAGACAACCTCATGCGCCCGTGCAGTCTTTAATGAACTTCATCCTTCCAGAGCATTTTGCCGATACGATTGGAGAAATGAGGGCGATATTCAAGGTCAAAGGAGACTCTCAGATATCTTTGCTTTCTCAGGAACGGGTGTCTCGTGCCAAGAAGATGATGACACCGTTTGTTCTTCGGCGCCGCAAAGATCAAGTATTGCATGATCTCCCTCAGAAGACCGAACGTATTGAGTGGTGTGAAATGACGGACCTGCAGAAAACGATCTATAATGAAGCTCTGCAGCGCTCTAGACGGACTGTACTTGAGATGGATGACAAAGAGTCTGTTACTGACAGCAGCACCGGAAGCAGGAAGAATTCGGCAAAAGCGAATGGGAAAACGAAAGAGAAGATCTATGCGGAGAACAGTTCCAACGTCCTCATGGCTCTGCGCAAGGCAGCTTCGCATCCGATGTTGTTCAGGAAGCGTTTTACTGATGATGTTCTCTCGAGTATCACAAATCAACTCTTGAAGGAACCGGACTTCAAAAAGCGAGGTGCTTTGTTTGACCTGGTCAAGGAGGACATGTCCGTGATGACAGATGCGGAACTCCAGGTCTTCTGTGAATCATACAAGGTACGGGAAGATCCAGTTGTCACGAATGTATGGTTCACGTCCATGCCCACCCCCACTTTATCTTTAGTCAACCAGGAAATTTCTGCAAGGATATGATTGTTACCTCGAGGCTGGCAAAGTGGAGAAACTCCTCCAACTCTTGGAAAGATATAGAGCGGAGGAAAGAAAAATCTTGATATTTTCTCAGGTCTAGTGTACTTGATATCTCCCTTCTGGTACATTATTGACATGATTTCCAGTTTACCCAGGTTCTTGACATCTTGCAAACCGTTCTCAATCATAAGAATATTCGCTTCTCCATTCTGACTGGTAGTACTGCGGTGGATGTGAGACAGACACTAGTTGATGAATTCACAGAAGATGCGAGCATTCCTGTGTTCCTCCTATCTACTAGGGCAGGTGGCATGGGTATCAACCTGACAGCTGCCTCTGTTGTTATAATGTGGGTTCTCGTATGTTTAATGTGTATTCACAAGTGTCAACTTGCTATCCAGGTTTGATCAAGACTTCAACCCTCACAACGATAAACAAGCACAAGATCGAGCCTATCGCATTGGCCAGAAACGAGATGTTGAAGTTGTTAAACTGATATCCCGTGGCTCCATCGAAGAGGATATACTTAGACTTGGCCAGACAAAGTTGGCACTTGACGAAGCAGTAGCATCGGATAAAGGGGAGAGCGCACCGGAACGAGAAATGACGAAGTCGTTAATGACGGTACTTAGACAACAGTTCAAGGAGCAACAAGAAGAGAAAGCTGTTGCCCAATAATCTAGTTTTAATTTGCAGAATGCTGAATTGTTTATTTACCCTGAGATTTTAATTATGGTGTTAGATTCTGTTAGATTCTGTTGCATCAACATATCAAATCTGTTTTTATTGAAGTAGACTATGTTCGGATGAAGCGGTGTTACACAAAGATAGAGAGGCTACGCACAAGCCTATCGATACTAGTACGAAAGTATTCGTTATCGATACCATATTCTTTTGAATCCATTTTAAACAGGGGATTGCGTACAACGTACTCCACGAAAGGACCTGCGTATATCTGCTGTAGGACGGGCCGAAGAGAATCGGCTTTGGGGTCTGTCAGGATAACGAATTTGTAGCCTGAAACTGTCTCATGGAGATGTAATTTGTACGTAGACGTCCGATAACTTGTAAAAGACTCGTCTCTATTGAAATGACGATACATCTCAGCACCTTGACTGTTTGATGTAGGGATTCCATACTGACCGTCCCGACAGCTTCTTGATCATGTTCCTTAACGAAAGCACGACTCCGTATACTAACTTTGCTTCCTCGTCAAATGGAAGATCCGAGGTCATCATGGATGCTTGTGATTGCTGAGTCGAGGGCGGTGGTGTGGATCGTGCTGCGTTTTCGTTCGACGCGACGATGCCGGTCGATGATGTCAACGTATTCCGTGGGCTGGTGTAGAGCGATGTATTGACATTTGCCTTTTCTACAACCGTTGTAGATGAAACGGCATCAGAGACGGCGGGCAAGATATTCCCTTCAACAGCTGGCCGTGGGCGCTTTGTACGGTGCCAGTCGTGGTAGTAAACACAAGTGCAATGACTGCTTCAGGGTTTGCAATAGTTCAAAGGCTCTTCGAATACACGCACCGGTCGAAGATATAGAGGCTATAAATTGTCATTGTAGATGAAATTACCAAATGAGTCAAGGCTTAACACAGATGACGAGCGTATATCCATTGATGCATCATAATCACAATTACAAGACCAAAAATATCCTGATGAATTTCAATCAGGTTGACAGTATTTCTAGGACAGTAACGTAGATAGATATGCTAGCGGAAGACGATAAATCGGGACGGTGAAGTATTCTTTGCTTTTGGCCCATCGCTCATCGTAGCTTTGAGGTCGTACGTCTACATCAATCCACTGCACCTTAAGACCTATGTCGGAGAGATGAATTTCCGCTATCCGTGAATAAACATCATAGAACAGAGGATCTATGCAAACGTTAGCCACCATACTGAGAACGTATTGATCTCAACAAACTCGTTGCTCCAAGGCCATTGAAAAAGCTGAATCGGGCATTAGGACTAGAGAGAAGATTGGGGATATACTTGAAAAACTGATGCAGATCTTGATAAGTTTCCGAGAAAGTGTCAATGAATACAACATCGAAGCCCTTATAACCGTTAAGTTCTTCTTTCCCCACAAAATCTTGCCAACTCCCTTCGAGTATTTTGACGCCCGGTCGCAAGTCCCAACCATTCTCTTTCATATACCGTAGCACATCAGGATGAGGCTCTATAATAACATGTTGCGAGGGTGGCGAAGGAAGCGCCTGAAAAAATCGATCGATCTGTACACGAGTGGGGTGAATACATGGTCTGTGGTATGTGCTGAACGCTCACAATTCCGAGGCCGAACCCTATGTTCAAAACCCGAAGATTGTCTCTATCAGGGATAGAATCATAGATGAATTGTACCGTCTCCGACATTATAGGTGTCTCCCAGCCCATCATCACACCGATATCCTCCCCATCGACATTGACACAGCAAATGTCCTGACCAAACTCGTCTTTTGTGTAACGCAGTTCTGACGATAAGAAGTTCACTGAGGTACCAGCTGCGGTCTCGTCGGTTTCCTGAAATATCATATTTGCGGATGAGTTAGGTGGTGGCTCGCCTCTCGAAGAGAGCAAATTGAGTAGGAGTTCTGCAAATTTCCGCCAAGATCAAATGCTGAGCAACTGAAGTTGTACCAATGTACCTGAGCGAATACCCTCATTGCGGATGGCGCAGTAAATTTCATCATCATTGTAAGAGAGGGCAATATCTCCAGCAGTATTTTGCAAATAATCCACTTGTAGATTGGCCTTCTGGATGAGCAAACGCTATGTAGCTTGTCAAGGTATTGAGTGCGCACCAGCATTCCAGATGGCACCTTTCTCAATCAAAAACTCGACAAGCTCGAGATTCCGAGAATAAGCAGCTGCATGTAGGGGTGAAATACCTTCCGCCTCGTTTTGGTACCAAACAGGTGCTCCTGTCTCTACGAGTGACTTGATGATTGGTGTAGGATCATTCTGAAGGATAGAATTAATGAGTTCTTCCCCGAGTTGAGTTGCGATCTCTTCCATCTTGAAGGTCAAGCTGTGTGATGTATAGTATTCAAAATTTGGAAAATCACGTGTCTGCATGATCACCGTCGCAGGTTGATCCGCAGGTTGATTCGCAAGTTGATTGTCGTCGTATCATAGGGATAACAAGTATTTCATCTGAGTGACTTGAGGTGCTCAGAAGCTGTATCCAGCCTTGATCCTGTTGTTCTTTCCTGTCAAACAAAATCACAACGTGGGGTAGTTAATCGCAGCCCCGTCCACAAGGACCATGGGACCTGCCAACGACATCGTCGTATATGTCTCCTTTATTCAATTACATCCTCAACTTGTAGTAGATCTTCCCGTTGGATGGTTATCCAGGCCAGGAAAGGTCAATTAGATAGCAAAATATTATCCCTGTCTGATTTCAGCCATTGAAATGCCAAGGTACAGACCAAATTTGAACATGTCTAGATTAACACTGACATTCGATAGGCAGGATCCAGTGCATTAGCTTTAAGGTCTAGATCCTGGACTGTCAGAAGTTGAATTCAAAAGAATTTGTACTGTTCATACCGGATTGGATGATGAGGAGTCTCCGAGGGCTTCAATCATCCTCATGAATCGTTATTCTAACTTGCTCAGCGACTGGCACCGAAGCGGGGATTTGAGGAATATCAAGAACATTGTGCGATGCCTGTTCCTCCGATACTTCATGAAACTGAGAGTCCCCGTCCTCTTCATCACCACTCTCTTCTCCCGGCTTTCTGAAAACAAGCTCCTTGCCGCTGACTAGACGCCGTTTTTTGAGTGGCAACCCCGTAGTGGAAGTTCCGGAGGTGCCGTCGATCCCCCCAGCTTCTTCAGATTTGCCCTGACCTTGTTTCGCTTTTTCTTTTTTCTTGTGACGCTTTTCCCTTTTCTTGGCAGTCTTGGCTTCAGCAGCATCATGGGCTTCTTTGCGTTTACGCTCGAACTCGGCGGTAAGCGACTCCTGCATTTTGTTCAGCAGCATCTCCAAGAGAGGATGGACCAAGACGCCTACTTTTTGAGCCTGCTCGTCCATCATCTTAAGACGCTCGTACTCCCTACGCCTTCCAGATTTATAGACATGGAATTCACCACTACCTGCGCCCGCACTTGAACCTTGCACGTTCTTCATCATTTCTCGTGCGGGACGAATTGATTTTTCTTTGGGGGGAGGAGGGACGTATGCCGGCTTTGCTGGATCTTTGAGCAGGCGGTCAAGCTGTGCGCGCTGTTTCTCGACAGGCGTAAGGGCATGGCGTGGTGGACAAGTCGGGTTGGAGGAGGAGGTAGGAGTTGAAGTCATGCTGGCTATTCATAGCACCCGGATCACGTTCTCCTTTGCCTTCATGCCGGAGCGATCTTTCTCTCCCGAGCTCGCAGAAAATCTGCCAGACTATGTCCCCCTTTCGCACGACAACCCTTTTCTCACCGCTCCAGTGTTCGATCCAGAGGAATTTCTACTCTCACGCGCACGCACAACCCTTCCAGAGTTACGGACAGAATTGCGAGACTACCTCTTAACTCTCAAGGAAGAACTCGTCCAACTCATCAACAACGACTATGAAGCCTTCATAAGTCTAAGTACTGATTTGCGAAGCGAAGGTTCGAAGTTGAAAAGTTTGCGCGGTCCACTGGGTCGTCTGCAAAGCATCATACTGGTATGTCAGATTTTCTGATTGCACCTAGCTCATAAGAGATTTCAGGAATCAAGAACAGAATTGCAGCTGATACAGGACAATGTGCAAGAGAAACTCAACAAACGCTCTGCCTTACGGGAAGAAAAAGTACCAGAACCTATACTGGCACTGTTCCTTTGGGGCTCATCCTTCATTGACCTAGGCCCTTTTGCAATTGCTTCTCAAGATATCAGAATCAGTGACACGCTTGGAATCTCTGCTCTCGATTGCGTCTCCAGACCAAGAAGATAGTGTTTCTCCGGCCAATCCTATGGATGACACAAGCGAGGAACGGTATGCACCTGCATCACTCATGTTAGCGTACAACTTATGGTCGAGCCCCAGAGGCAGAAGCAACCGAGCAAAACACATAGCACGAGTGGCAGCAGAGTACATGCAGCTACTTTATCATGTATCAAAGGCCCGGGAAGAAAGCTGTGCTTTTATAGACGTGCTACAATGGGTTTGTGAGATATCCTTCTCCACAGGTAATCACCTTTTGGTTGAACGGTAAACGCAGCGCATTGATCGTGTACATTCAACATTGTCGTCTGACCTCGATCATCTATTCGCAACATTGTTGGCAAGCATGTTAGACACCCATTCTGATGGGCGTCTATTGGAGATCGAACGATTAAAACTTCTCACCGATCTTAGAGAATGCCTTCGTACATATGATGTTCTCGGTCTCTGGCGTGATGCTGAAGATGTGTTAAGGCGTGACGTCGTCAGACCTTTTCTGAAGAAAGTGTGTGCACCGCATTTCTTCCTCATCTTATCTTTCTTGAATATATTATAGACCATTTACCATAACGCTCTTGAGACACCACGGTCTCCTGCTGTTCCAAAGACTCCTTTTAAGTCTGGTCTTTCTGATATCATGCCATCTACAGGATTCCCCCTTAGGACACCGTACACCCCGTTCACTGCTTCTGTGTCTTACCAAGATCTTGCGCCATCTCACATGTCCACTCAACATGCTGTACCGCCCATCCCTTCGATAGAGGATATAGACAATCCCCTTGCGCAAATTTACAATCACATTCTGCGTTTTGTCTCCCGTCACATTAAGGATATCATGGAAATAGCAGAGAAAATTTCAAGAAATAAGTTGCCAAAGGAAAGAATATCGACCAGTGTGGTCATCAGCACAGAAGACACTACACAGGGGTTTCAAATATTAGCTTACGTTGTCTGGGAGGAGATCGCGAATGCTATAATCAATGATATTGGGGATGTCGTATTCACAGCAGGTCGACCAGATGAACTTCGGAAGGTGGGCAAAGTGAAGTAGCTTATCAGAGTCGGACTGAGTGATTTACAGAATTACGAGGCCACTCAAAATTTCCTTCGATGTCTAGAGCTCTACGCTTCTTCAGCTCAAGCTATCCATGTGATGAGAGGACATGACCTTTATCACGAGTTTGACCGGCGATGGCAGCTTCCTGTCTATTTTCAACTTCGTTGGAAAGAAATAGTGGTCAATTTTGAGGAAACCCTCAATGAAATTTGCATTGAGCCATCTGCGATGAAGGGTAGGTTATCCTCTTTCCCAGATTGTCTGTATTTTTACTCATTCTTCTCAAGCTGAAAATGACTTCTTGTTGAGTCAGACTGCATCCCTTTGGAAGGCAATTACAATGTGTTGGAGTCCTCAAGTCCTCATCCCGGAGCTTAGTCACAAATTCTGGCGATTAACGCTGCAGGTCAGTAACAAATACTATATCTAATCTCATCAAATTTTTACTCGATACGTACAGCTTTTGAACAGATATGCTGCATGGCTTCATTTGGTTTATGCGACTATTGATACTCGCTCAACAGCGTCAGCTAACACTCCCACAGAAACTTCATCTGCAGAGACTATTGCAGCTGATGAAATTCTCTTACAACAATATGCCGCCATAATAACTGATCTCAAATTATTGGAGAACAAGATCGACAACTTATGGCAACAGGAAATCAGGATTATCCTCCCACCTGGGGTAGTGGATATTGCCGGCAGCGATGGGCCCCGAGGTAGCTTCTACTTTATAATGCTTTTCAAACACCAATGATTCTTTTCAAGAGGTTTTGAAGCAGGTGCTTTCTAAATTAACCACGACCATCCAGCCGGCATCCGCCCAGATTATTTTTATTTTGACTAAACGTTGCTGTGAGGCGTTGCTTCCTGTTCGATCAATCCCATCTCAGTTCCGTGCCATGTCAAACAAGCGACTCCCGACGGAACCGAGTTATTTTGTCCAAACCATCTTCCGAGCTATCAGGGCCTTCTTTGCCATCAGTTCTTCCGATGGTCCAGGCCGAACCCTCAAAGATGCCCACATGAAAGGGTATTCACAGGAAATTTTCGACAATGTTGCACAAAGGCAAAGAATTGCTTATTCTATCGAGCACATGGGTTCAGTGCTGATCAACTGTATAGGTATATTTTATATCTAACTGCTATGAGAAAGACGGAGGAGTCACTTCGGAGACTCAAAAAGGGGAAAAAGCCAACATTCTCATTGTTTGGCAGCGCCCAAACTGATGACAGTCGTGATGAAGAACGCATCCAAACACAGATGATTCTAGATGTGGAGGCTTTTGGTAAAGAAGCGCAGTTTCTAGGTATTGAAATCGAGAAAAATGAACATTATGCAATATTGAAAAATATTGTCCTGGCTCATGACCGTAAGTTTATCATCCTCTTGGCTGACCGTAGTTGATCTTGGTTTCAGAAGATGCATCATGAATTTCACATGTTTCGATCTCTTTTGGACGGAGTTCAGGTGCTCTTGATGTTATGCACAGGCCATACACAGGCCATATTTGTACCATGTTGGTGAACAGTACCTATAAGTAGATACATGAGTTTCAGATGTTTATGGAATAGAATTCATGGAATCAGCCAAGTGTTCTCAGAAGTGAGACGAGGGAAACACACTTCTGGTGTGGTCTCTTAAAGCCCTGATGCCCGGCCAAGAATCGGAACTATGACCTTCTAGATGCTCCATCTGACCAGGGACAATGACTTTAAGTGACCTTCACGGGAAAATAAATGTGAATTCACTTGGGCCCGTTAAATATTAACACTTAAGCTCTACCATTGACAAGTAGCATCACATCCAGAAGCGAGGATTAGTCAAAAGAATTCACTTCAACTACTTTTGGCTTCAGTTGCAGCAATGACGACCGGGTGAATTTCCAGCAGGATACCGGTACTTGTCAGGATCTGTAACGATTCTTGAATTTCAAGGGGAACGTCTTTCATCCGTAGAATCTCCAATTGTCTTATTTTGGAATTGGGATAAATCCACCGTCGCGAGTTCAGCATCTTCCTAAGGGAATCAAGTGCTGCTTCCTCGATATGCATGAAATTCCAATATGGTACCCCAACCTCGAACAGTCGGAGATGCGGCAACAATGGCCGCTGTTGATAAGCATGATAGGTAAGGGCGTCGAAAAGCTCATTATGATCGAGATCGCTGGACAAGTAAAAATGGGAAACGAAGGGGGTCAAACTGAGGACAGAAAGCACATAACTCAAGTGAAACACATGGCTTGATATCGTGAGCTTTTCCAAGTGACGGACCGTGGAAAGAAAGCTCGCATCGAATCCAGATGAACGGTCCCACTCGAGCATCAACTCCTGAAGGTTGGGAAAACTGAAACCTTCTAAGATCAAGGGGGTATGAGATGATTGCATGTTTTTTATAGCCAGATAAGTCAGTGATGTGAAGGTGATTTTGGTTCTAGGCTGTAGCGATCGCGATGAGGATCCAGAAATCACAAAGGTACCAGACTGCATGTTGATGCAACATGGGAAGATGTAACTCCATGAATCAAAATCAACATCGGCAAGCGTGATGTGTGTGAGCTGTCCCCATGGGATGTCTAAATTCAATGTTGTATCAAGATCAAGGTAGGCGGCATAATCAAGCCGTTTCAAGGGGGTAGAGTCAGCGAAGACAGTCAAAGGTACAGGAAGGAAATCGAATGATTTTCCGGACGACGTTACACTGAGACTAGCAAGTTGGGGAAATCGGATGTTTGGATCGGCCGTGCAGAGGATTTTGCTCAGCCATGAGGAAGATAACCTCAGCTCTCTGATACGGCCATGTATCTGACCCAAAATAAAGTCAGACTGCAATTGCCATTCTGGGTGGTCGAACATGGAAGGCGAAGATACTGTTAGCTGGATCGACAAGGGGTAATCTCTGGAACGTTGAAGTAACTCAATCATTGGAAAGATTGGGTTTTCTTCAGGGGCTGTAGGGATTCTGGACACTAGATCCATCATGTCAATGGTGACATTGCTCCATAAGCGAGATGACTGCAGTCCAATGTCATACCAAAAGGAACACACTAGACAGAGGAGCAGCGGAGCAGTTTTGTATGAGGGTGACTGGAAAGGAGGGACACAATGGAAAAAGATCCCTTCCAAGATTTCAGGGGGAAGCCGATTAATTGAACATGGTTTGGAATCAACAAGAGCATAATTCATGGTTGAAGACCTGGTAATTCGTTTAATCCAACCAAAGTCAGGAAAGGGATACCATTTACCTAGAGTGAGCGAACTCCTAGTATTGTTGACAATGGATTCAATGGAGATGAGCAATTTAAGGCGAGTTGATGTGGGCCTTCAACAGCCTTGAAGTTCGGAAATAATTTGCGCTGCTCGATCCACATAAATCTACGGCATCACTATTGTCTAGTTTGACACGGCGCTGATGATGGATCTGTTGAATCAACGAGGGGTGCTTCGCTGTGTGAGGCATTAGTGACCGGACATATCCTTGGAAAGTTCAAATATGGACTCATCTGCCAAGTCCAAAATTAGCATCTAGTTAGTTTGTTAGTTTCTGTCACGGTTGGAAATGACAAGAAATGAAATAACAAGATGTGTTCTAATATTATTAGAAGTCCAACTTTCAAAAAATTTAGGCCATTTCTGGAAAGTTCTGACCATCACAGATAGAGGGTAACCTTAGGTCTGTCAAGTCTTACACGGAGGGGTTTGGTGTGTGAATTTGATCAGCGCCACCCACTGTGCTGACCGCAAGTTTTACAGAGAGGATTGGTTAACAGAAGCATTTATTGGTGAATTCTATGGGGAAAAAACAGGTTGGATACCTGAGAGAACGAAGCTAAGCAGTCACTGCTCAATAATTAATAATAATAACAATCATAATATACCATGAAGTTTTTCCCTAGGATAATGCAAGCCAAAGATAGTGGGAGTTCTTGAACAATTGCTCTTATCAAAATGAGAGAAGCTTTTGTCAAAATTTACTTTTCTCATTTATTCTATTATTTTTCCTCGCTCATCTCTTATGTCTTGATTGGTGATCACCTTATCACCACAGACTGCAATTGAGCACTGTGTAATAAATTGTTGATTTTGAAAAGTGGTCACCTTATCATTAAATTGTATCTCCATGGCTCCCACTAGGCGCACAGGTCTGTGCTGCTTAGTCATCCATTAGTAATGGGATAAGTGCAAATTCAAATTCCAGTTTAATTCACCGACGAAATACCAACTATAATATGTCTGAATAATGTCAAGGGCATGCCCTCCAAGTCATCTCATGGCCAATTGCATAGAATTTTCTACACCTAGGGGCTTGTCTAGTATATTGGGAGGCTGGCGGCTTTGATTGCATGTATAGTAAACAGTTAAGAAGCCATTTTTCTCTCATATTGAGTTGTAAATGCATAGCCTCTTGATTTAGCCCATGCATTCATTGACACATAAAGGGTTTCTTGCAACTTGAAATAACCCTCAGGAGGGAGGCAGTCAGCTGGGAAGGCTGTGGCTATAGTTGCGTTATTTGAGTCAAATTTGTTTGTGAATTAAACATGTGGAATTGAATTTGGCCTAATAACCAGACTTATCCCATGACTGATGGATGACTAAGCAGCACAGACCTGTGCGCCTAGTGAATTTTCTGGGATTATGTAATAATTCTTACCAATTCTAGTTTAGCTTGTCCTGATGTAATCACACGTGGGTCTCCAACTGCAGATTACACCTCAGTTCTTTTGCTTTCAGGGACTAAGGTAAATTTGCTATGAGTCATTTTCTTTTACTGAAGTGTTTAGTTGTCATCTTGACAGGTAGACTAAATTATGGCTCTTTTGCTTTCAGAGATTGAATGAAGTAAGACATATTGACGAGCAAGAAAAAAATTGACTACCTAGTAGACAAGTGAGCTCGGTTCGTTTTAACATGTTGCCTTGCACTCACGAGACGCGTGTGCGACATAGTGATGTCACATCTAGGCTAGGGATGACTGCTACGGAGATTACATAGATTAAATTTGTCCTAGGTTTCCTTAGACCACAGAATAAGGTTTGCAATACACTCCATACTCCCAGATGCCTCCAGGACACCATCAAGTCACGATAAAGGTGGACTCGCATATAATAATTCATTTCAATCAGTAAAAACGTCAGCCGGTTCATGAGAAAGAACCTCAGTGGCGGCCTAATATCTTACGGTATACATTTTCTGGTACTCACAGAATAAAACACTGCTACGCTCCCTGGCACTGAGTGTCAATTGGAATGTCCATGACTACTGGCCTCTGGCAAATTAAATAACAAGGGACAGTGGCAATTTGGACCATCGATTTCAATTACTATATCAAAATTCTAATCTAGGGTAAATGCTATTCATTTATGCCGTTCAACTCATTTGTTGATGAAGTCCTTTAATGGATCCAACTCGTTAAACTACCGCGGGGTGTCTACGTACCATGTAATCAACTGCTGGATTTTAAAAAAAGATGCAACTCGTCAATAGTTAGACTGGTTGCTTCTATGAATCAATCCTCAGTGGCGGGAACCATTACAAAACACATCGGGGCCAGGCACTGGTTCCTTATATGCAGGACTAGGCTTGGACATTGACATATATCCATTCTTGCTGACCTGCTCGGAGTGCAGCATTACACATTCACAATGCACTGATCCTCGGGAAATGGGTGTACCCACTTAGCAGCGGAAACACGCTAACGGCCCTTTCCCTCTCCTGGTAACTTCAGAAAGAATATGTTTGCGCTTCAGACATCTCCCACATAGGAGAGATGTCTGTGATTACAAGATGTTCTTGATATATCAACTAGTCCATGTGACACTGAAAATGATATGCCTTCCCTGTCCGTGCTACAATAACTTGGAGAGTCGGAATTTCCTCTGAGCCCTTACTCACTGGCTGCTTTGACAATGGATTACGACACTTGATACAAACGCCTCGTTCCAGTGTCCATCCAAGCGCCTTTTGCCGAGTCAGATTGACCATTGTGTCGAATAAATCATGCTCCATGAGACGTTGAGCCATGGTCAGCATGTCTTGATCAGAACGGTACGAGTCTAGCATACCCGTCAGAATCGTACGAAACTCGTCATAGTGGGAATGTAAAGTCGACGTTGTCGAGTTTGTCAGGCGTTTGAATAGGCGAGGAAACGAGACAACAGAGGTAGAAGTTATCGATACAAGAGCACTAAACGTGGTCTGCACCGAGGAACGAAGGTCTGATAGGCACTCGTGTCGCACCCCTTCATCAAGGCCAGAAGAAGTCTGACAAGCAGACACTAGCTGTAGCACATTGATCTGGCTGTTGAGAAGCGTAAACCAAATATCTTCCAGTGGTACATCGACATCCGAAGACTCGCGTGATCTTCCTAAACAGATCTTGACGCATCTCTGCCCTATGACTTGCAATGAATTCAAGACCTGATCAATTTTCCCCCGTGATTCAACAGACAATTCTTTCAGAGCTTGCACAACTTGTAATGACAAGTCTCGTTGGTACTCGACAGCTTTGTCAAGTGCTTTTTGAGGCTCATTTCGAGCGTTATATGCCCAGATAACGGCATCATAAACCTGATTATCTTCGCATACTTGAATCATGTCGTCCCAATCTAGGCAGTCATGAGGCAGGGATTCAAGGACAGCGACAATTCTGGAGGGTTCAAATCGGCTTTGGAGGTCGATATACATATGCCAAAGTCCAGGTGTTGTTGAGAATGAGAATGGCGCAGACTGAGTGATAGCACTGTCCCCATGAGGTACGAGAGCCTGGAGGTACGTGAGCCTTTTGACGTCTTCCCCAGCGTCGCCCAGAATCCCAAGGGCACATTCATGAAGGTGAGGAAGGTGTTTTTGCAGCAACAAAGCTGTTTCATGCACCCCGAGCTCTAATAAACGTGCCAACGATTTCTCCGCAGTAGAAGCCAGCACATGGGGCAAAACCCTCTTGTTCGTCTCTGTCCCAGAGACCAACACTTCATCCAACTTCTCAAATGCAATAGCAGAATCAATATCCTGGTCATCGAGATAGGTCATGAACAAAAATTCCCAACGTTGGTCTCTCCTATGCCACGTACGAAGGATCCTATAAAATCCAGCCCGTTGAAATAGCGCAATGACGCTCTCAGTGTCGTGGGGATTGTACGCCGATAGGAGATATTCTACAGCTAGCTGTCGATCTTCCTTATTCTCGGACTTGCCTTCCAAAGTGAGATGGACGAGAGTCTTGTGTAAAACACTGGGGGCAAGTGCCTCAGAGAGGAACTTTGGGTATTTAGGAGCATTTCGAGCGATGAAGATATGCACGAACGTAGCGTCTTCAGAAGGTAAAGAAGGGATGAGTTCAAGAAGAATCCGTACAATGATCAGCCTATTAATGCTCTGAGTTTCATCATGCAGGTATGCATCTTCGAACGCGATATCAAGGGAATGAAGGAATGATTCTGCATCCCACTGAAGGAGTTGTCGAATATAAGGGTAGGTGGGTTCGGCCCCACCTTCCTCATCGGATGTCAATATCAGTGTCCCTCCTCCTGGGGGCCATGCACTCGATCGCCCATAGAACAGGAACGTATATATATCCTTCTTGGCATGAAGTGCCTCTTCTTCCGGCAAAGGCTCCCCACTGGGATACGTCAGTCCATAGAGGACATGCGAGAGATAGGGGTAAACCTTGTAAGAGTTCATAATTATGGTCTCTAGGCCAGCCTCCTCATCTTCGTCCCCTTCAGCATTCTCAGCCTTGGCTCGTCTGAATCTCAACACTCTTCTGATGAGTCCTAGGAGTTCGACAATCGGGGCAACATAGTCCTTCAATGCTCGGGTGTACGTATATATCAAGGCATCGTAGAGGTGATGTTTCTGACACAACTGAATGGCCTGGTTGATATCCAGACACTCAGGATCAATATGCCATATCACACGCTCCACAAGGTCTGATCGCCCATCTTCCTCGTGTAGGCTAATCAACCTCTGCATGATTCGCGGTGGGACATATCGAATCTCGTTATCCAGCAGAAAAGGTTCCAGGTGCCGCAGATAAATCCCCGAAATACCACAGTCGTCGTATTTTTGAAACAACTCCTCAAACAAGAAATCGGTGTCGTTCAATGCAATGCACGCACGACAACATGAAGTGACAAGATTCTCGAATAAAGACGTCCTGTCCACACCTCTTCCATCTGGTGTGACGTGTGTTGAGTCAGTCATCCTGTCTTCGGAGAAGGCATAGCGTGCGGAAGCGACCATCAGCTCTTGTAATTTTTCCCCTATGACTTCTTTTCGAAGTTTCGGCTCCTTGGGAAGGCCGTTTCTATTTCCAGGCGCCTCGTCCAGATAGTAGGCTCTGGCGAGTTCGATTGCACTGAGAAAGTTACCATCTTTAACAAGCGACAGGATTCTGTCTGCCCATGTTATAAGGGTCCCAACACGAACGTCATCCCTGCCCTTTAATATGCTCAAAAGGAAGCTCACTTGATCGAAAGGGTGGGATCACTCACTAGCAGAAATATTTTGCCCTTATATATGCGGATGCTGTGTGCAACCTCCATCCCAGAGTCCTGATGATTGACCTTGCCATTTTCTGTATGGCCAATTGTCGGTGACATGAGCGTGGAGAAATCAAATTCAATACGCTCAATCATCTTGGATGTCTGTAAATCATATACTCCCATCTGGTTCGTTGTAAGAACAATCAGTTGCTGTAGTTGCAGATCAGTAATGTCATATACTACTTGAGAATGGAAAATTCACCTCAAAGTTTAACCACTGCAAGCCCAAAATTTCTTCCTTTGCAGTCCACGAAAGTACGTCCTTATAATCGATGGCACCAACCTCTAGTTCGCTCACCTTCCCCGTCTTCGCATTCTTCAAGACTTGTTGTACTTTGACTTCCTCAACTTCAATAATCTTCAAAAACTTTCCCCAGGCGAATGCCAGCATAGGCGGAGTTGGTATTCCTTGTTCCCCACTTTTTCCCTTTCCCTTCACCTTTCCATTTCCGTCTCCGCTAGTCTTCGTCGACTTGTTTATGTCCAACCCACCAGTGAAATTGGGATCTTGATAGACACTAGGAAACCAAGCCAAAGAGCCCCTCCACTTGGTCTGAGACTGCCACTGCACACCCTCTTCCAGACCTCTGGGCACCTTGAACCAAGTTTTCGGACTCGGTTTCAGCCCAACCACAACCAACTTTGTCGGAGTCAACATAGCGACAAGACTATATGTATCTGTGACGTGCGGACAAGTTCCCAGAGGTAAAGGTGACATAGCAAGAATGGTATAGCGAGGGTTCCGGTGTTGAGTTGTGTGCGTGCTACGGACGCGGGCCTGATGTGATTCTGCTCGAGGCAGTGATGATGATGAGGGAGGTGGTTGAGGATCCGGATATCGACCTAGAATTCGAAGAATGTCTGATGCTTCAACGAAGAGGACTTTGCCGAGAGTATGATAGAACGCAAGACCGTGTACGTCGGCTGAAACAATCGCTGTATGTCGTCCTGCGACAAAGCCGATGCTGACAATTCGAGAACCTTGGATGTGGCCTTCTTTTCTACCAGAATAAACAAGGGAAAGGGAAGTAGGCGGGACGGAACGGATCGGTATAGTTGGATTTGCAAGGTTGTATATCTGAATGTAGCCTGTCGAGTAGCCCGCCGCCACACATGTACGGTCGTATGATAGTGTGAGTGCGGTGACCGCGCCATGGCGACTTTCTGGGGGAAAAAAGTGAGCAAACTTGAGAAAGAACAAGAGAGATCGTCAAGGCTCACCAGATGGCTCGTCGCCACAAATGCACCTCAAATTCTGCCGAAAATCATACACAAGTATCTTCCCATCCGACGTCCCAATGCACACATTTCCATTTGCAGCCAACACAGTAGGTGTCTTGAATCCTCTCGCACCAAGCACCGTCATTGCCTTCTTGACAGCGGTGCTTGCAAATAAGTCTTTGCCTATCAGATGCAGGCTTGTCCATTTGAAGGCTTCGTTTTCTGTACTTTGTAAAACGGCATTGAGGAATTCACGATGACTTTGTGTGCGAGAATGGAGTTGAGATGCTGTACTCAAATGTGTAGTGGATGACTGAGAAGTGTCATTGGAAATATCAGAAGGGGTATGTAAAGATGAATTCGTGAGCAACTGAGAAGGTGAAGGTGAGCCGAAATTGGTTGATGAGGATACTGACGAAGATTCTGGTGTCCGTGCAAAGACAGATCGGGACCGCAAACGGGAGACACTGGGATGCAAGAACGGTTTCGCAATTTTTGAAGAAGATGCAATTGGACGCGATGCAGTCCTTGGTAGTGGTGATTGCCGACTAGTAGAAGTTTCGGAATTTGTATCAAATAGTTGTACTTGTGGCTAAACCCTTTCTCGTTCAGTTCAATGCAAGTGTGACAGAAATGAGACCTACATACCAGATGGTCTTCTTCTTCTACCACCAGCTTGGATATGTGCACATTTTCATCGTATCCCTCGTCGTCCGTCGACTCATCTTGACCCAAGACCTCTCTCAACCTGTCGCTATAGTTTGACGCAGTAGCCGCAGCATCGACGCCGGCAAACACTGCGCCGCTGTCCAATGCGAACCCGGCTCTTTCTCCCTCTTCATCACTATCCATGATTTCTTCCATACGAGAAGAATAATCCTTGGATGAGAAACTATCCTCGATTCCCAGGGCGCGGATATCATCATGCTCGGGATCGCCTTCGTCCGAATCGGAAAAGTGCAGCTGGCGTGTATCACTAGAGTAGGTAACGGACACGCTCTTGTCGCTCGAAACCATGTGTAAACTTTCAAACACACCAGTAATTGATCATGCCGACTATGTCAGATGAACAGCGTCACGGATCGGCGTACATGTTTGTATCCGGAAGCCTATGCCAAATATGGACTGGGCATGGTTCAAACCTGGGTCCAGCCAGCGAGAATTAAGTAGACGGCACGGATTGAATATAACAATATACGATAGCATTATGACAGAGGAAAGGAAAACCAAACCCAAACCGGAACCAAGAAGCAAGACAAACACAACGCCGTACTAACTCACAATCCGTCTTTCTCTTTTAGCACCGGGACCAAATCTCTCCTGGAACCCAATCAACTCCTCCATTAACTCCTCCATCATCTTCATTGTTGACAATGGTTTTCCTTTATCGTTCTTCCACAATATTGAGGCAGCCCTCACGGTCACCGGAACAACCAGTGGGTCCTGCTCAGACTCTCCAGCTTTACCCTGAGCCTCATTTGGAATCTGCAGTGAAGATCCATCTATAACAACCATGTCATCACCAATTCCGCTGTTGTCCTTCCCTGATATGTCCAATTCAAATTTCAGCACCTTTTCCAATGCTTCCTTCCGCCGTTCACGATCTAGCGCGTTGGCCTGTTCTCGGCCCACCCATTCTACTAATGCCCGAACCCGCTTGTTCATATCCCCAACACTCATGCGCTTGCTGGGCCATTTAACTTTGACCCCGCGTTCCATTGTCCGCTCCATGCTCTCTCCTCTCCCACTGAACGTTCCGGTACCTGATTGGATTTCTAGTGGTTGTGGAACGTTAGTGGGTAGCATCTCTTCGAGGTGCGCCAGGTAGTCAGGAAGGCCCCAAGATGTAAACAGAGGCTGCTGCGAAACAACATAAATATGGGAATTCCGGTACGTCCGTGCCGATTCCAGAGCAGAATTGCCCTGGCCGGTAGTGCTGTGAGATTGGCCTCTCCGCAAACCTAGTTCTTGGTTCATGCTGCTATTGCCATGAGACGTGGGATGGGAAACGGGAGGCCGTCTGGCAGCACTAGAACCCTTAGAACGACTATTGCCGCCTTGGCGTTTCGTCGTGGTGGTGGTGGCAGGCTGGACTGCTGGAAGAAATGTCACGTGAGTGAAGCAGACGGAATGGCGCCTTGCTCACATTCGTCCCCGTCAAGGGGCGCAGGGGGAATAGCAATACCGGAGACAGGGGCAGCTCTACGCCCAAACCGTTTTCCCGTGTTGTTTGCCAGTTTTTTTGGATGTAAAGGGGCAGGAAGTTTAGGGGGAGGGGAAGGGATACGCGGAATAGATGGAGGCTGCTGATCAGAGGCGCTGGAAGATGATCTAGTGCGCTTCTTGCTTGGCCTGGGGGAGTATGAACCAATGTACAGTGTTACCCAACAGGAACTGAGCTTACGCATCGTCATCTGTTCTTTTCCGTTTCTTTCTGTTATGAGAACCAATCTCAGACTCGGGTTCTGGGTCAGGATTGGGAGCAGCGAGTGGTTGCTGTTGCTGAATGACGTTTTCCTGAGCAGCAGCAGCCTCCGCAGCAGTAGCCTCGATGATCTCTTTCAGGCTTTCGTCAAAATTTGCATCTCGACTGTTCATGGTGTTTCGTCTCTTGGAAGGCTGCTTCAGGAGATGGGTAGGAGAGTGAGAGCGGGATGCGCGTGAGGCAGCGGTAGCAGGGGCGACGGTAGACGTATGCCGCGCTTTCTTTGCCAATCGCCTGGATGGGTATGAGAGAGAAGACTTGGAAGGAGGGAGGATAAAGCAGCGCACTTGAAGAGCTCGCCGTGGAGCTCAGGGCGACACAGTTCGCAATAGTAGTCGGCGTCGTGGACCTGATCCTCTGAATCGTAACCCATACAGAGGCCGTGTTGCCAGACCTTGCAGGTTTCGCATTGAACCATGAATTCACCAGCATCTGTCTCGTCCTCGCCTGCAAGGGAGGAGGGTGAGTGAGTGGGGCGATCAGGGCGAAGAAGAACAAACCGTTGCTGCCACAAACACAGCGAGTAATGCCCTGCTCTTCTTCGTCTGCGGGTTCTGTGGTGGTGGTGTCTTGAGGCTCGTGGAGGGTGTCTAGAGCGGTGTCGGCGCTGGAGCGTCGTTTGTCCCTGCTCTTGCGCTTGGCCTTTGGAGCGGTAGAGCTAGAGTTGGAGGCAGATGAGTGAGTGGCTGAAGCCAAATGTTTGCGATCGTCGAGATGGTCTTCCTGGTCGTGTGTGCGTTTTGTACGAGACGGGGCCGACTGGGGTGGCCTAGGAGGGTTGTCCTTATGTCGGGGGAGGTCAGAATCTGGAGACTTTGAGTTTGCAGACGGTGCTGAACGACGTCCTGAGCGGCGGATTTCGCGGGGAGACAACGGAGGACCCATGGTCATCGTCGCCGCCTGCGCCATGGCCGAGAGGAAGCCGTCTGCTACATCATGTGACCATCCCGTCGCGTCTCCGGCAATCACAACGCACGGACCAGAATCGTACGCCGACGATCACGTGTCACTAATTACATCACGTGTTCTTGTTGACCTCGTGACTCGGCTCGGCTGGTTTTTGTTATGGCCCCCCTCGCCACACTCGAGTACGCCTCCAACGCTCCGGACCCCGTCGCCACAGACGGACCCCAGGCACCTGACTTCCCTCGCCTCAGCAAGCACCACCTCCTCCCAGATAACACTCCCGATTATCTCAGATTAATTCTAAATGCCAGGGTGTACGATATCCTCCAGGAAACACCCCTCATTCCTGCAACCAACCTAAGCACAAAGCTTGGCAACTCCATCTTTCTCAAACGCGAGGATCTTCACGAGGTCTTTAGCTTCAAAATCCGAGGAGCTTACAACTTTATGGCCCATCTTACTGACGAGGAACGCTGGAAAGGCGTCGTCACTTGCAGCGCCGGTCAGTGTGCGTGCTTAATCTTATCTATAGCCTAAATCCCAATCTTCCCTTACAGGAAATCATGCCCAGGGCGTCGCTCTCTCCGGTTCCCGTTTAGGTATCCCATGTACTATCGTCATGCCCAAGGCCACTCCTTCCATCAAAGTCCGCAATGTCGCCCGTCTGGGTGCAAAAGTTGTCCTACACGGCGACAATTTCGACGAAGCAAAAGCAGAGTGTGCTCGTCTTGCCCAGATCCATGGACTTGCCTTTGTCCCTCCCTACGATGATCCCCTCGTCATCGCCGGCCAGGGAACAGTGGGCTCGGAAATACTCAAGCAGGCTCCTCACTCTGACCAAATCGACGCCATATTTGCCGCTGTTGGCGGTGGCGGTCTTGTTGCAGGTATTGCCGAGTACGTCAAGCGTATCGGCAGCCCACACACCAAAGTCATCGGCGTCGAAACCCTCGATGGTGACGCCATGGCTCGCAGCATTGTAAGCGGTGTGCGTGTGACGCTCCCCGAAGTTGGTCCCTTCAGTGATGGTACCGCTGTCAAAATTGTGGGCACTGAAACCTTCAGAATCTGCAAGCAACTTTTGGATGAAATCGTTCTCGTGGACAACGATGAGATCTGTGCCTCTATCAAGGATATCTTTGAAGGTAGTTCTTTCAGTCAGAAGCAGAGAACCAGATGGATTTTTTTACGTTAGATACCCGTTCTGTCACCGAACCAGCCGGGGCGCTCGCCCTCGCTGGACTCAAGCGATACATCATCAAAAATAACCTCATCGGTGCTCATAAAAAATTTGTAGTCGTTGTCAGTGGAGCAAATATGAACTTTGATCGCCTTCGTTTCGTCGCAGAACGCGCCGAATTAGGCGAAGGTCGCGAAGCACTTCTCAGTGTTGACATCCCTGAAAGACCAGGAAGGTAAGTCTCCTCTCCCAGAGATAACCATGTTTCTCAACTTCAGTCTTTTCTCTCTGCTTGCAGTTTCATCGCCCTGCACTCAGTCATCCATCCCCGCGAAGTTACAGAATTCGTTTATCGGTATAATCTTTCTGGAGATGGAGATCGTGCTCACGTGTTCTTGTCCTTCAAACTTGACACCTCTGACCGGCCCACCGAAGTTCATCAGGTTCTCTCGTCTCTTGCAACCGAAGACATGCATGGCTTTGATATCAGTGATGATGAACTGGCAAAGAGCCATGCGCGGTACATGATTGGTGGTTGCCATGCGGTCCCTCATGAGCGTATCTTCAGATTCGGTATGATACGTCTACGTTCGTCCGCAAATTTAACTTGACAGGATACATAGCTTTTCCTGAAAGACCGGGTGCCCTGCGCAAGTTTCTGACAGGCTTACATCAAGGGTGGAATATATCTTTATTCCACTACCGTAATCATGGAGGAGGTGGGTTCTGGTCAGTCAGTTTTGCCAGTCGAATTTTCTGATGCATCCTTACAGATCTTGGCAAGATACTTGCGGGTATTCAGGTCCCGGTGACCGACTACGAGGACTTTGATGCTTATCTACAAAAACTCGGTTATCCCTATGTAGAAGAGACAAACAACCCTGTTTACCTTCGCTATCTTCGTGGATGAAACATCACACTATGCCATACTAAATAAAATGTCACTTTGTAATTACAGAACTATTTACCCAAAAACCATTCCTTTCCAAAACAACCAATAAATACAAGACATTACAACAAAGAGACAGGGCAGACATAGACCTATGGGTAAAATTCCCGTATCATAAATTCCTGAAAGTTTCACTCTGAGGTCGCAAATTGGACCTTCCACCAACCCGAGTCGGCATCGAAAACTCCGAGACTCTGTGTCTGGGCTGCGACATTGTTTCGACAGCTTTGATAGCAAGTGCCGTAGAAAGTCCACGATTGCCAATGCAGATACCCGATGCCCCGAACTTGTATATCCACCCAATTTCCCACCCCCCATCTTCGCATTGCAAAGCTAGAAGTTTCCGGAGATCAACTTCGTCTCGAATTCCGACAAAATCGCAAGTTAGTATACGCATTGAGAGTGCCGAGGAGTCACCCTCAGCCCCAATACGTTCTTGGATCCGCTCTTTGAGCAAAGGTTTGAGTAGTGCATGGAGGTCTGGATCTCCTGATCTGGAGAGAAGCCGACTGATGAAATAGAGGAAACACTCTGGCGTCTCATAGTAACGAGTACCCTCCAAGTAAGCACGGTTCATGAGAACCTCGCGTATCCACTCTTGAGTCTGTTGAAGCTGAGACGCACGACCGTAGGTGTAAAATAGATATAAAACATTGACGCATACGACAGGGTCGAGCCGTGGTCGACGATGATCAAAGTAGGTCTGTGGGATACGTCAATACAGGAACCCGCGACGGTCGTTGGTTTCAAAATCAACGTGACGTATACTCACTTGAATGATGCCGTCAGCACTGACATATCCCAGCATCTCGTCCATGACCGAGTGGACAATATCTTTATCATATTTCAGTACAGTCAGACCAAGGGATGTGGTATCGAGATCGGAAGGGAACTCTTCTGTAGTTAATTGACCCTTTCCTAGATGGAACCAAACCGAAAGGAGGAAGTTACGTTTGATCAGTCCATATGGTTTTCAATGGCCATCAAGTGCCTAATGTCAGATATGTCATACCTTTGAAGAAGTTCCAGGTTCTGGGCCATTCAATGAGGTCAACTAGTTCTCTAATCATCAACATAAGACTAAATATAGTTAAACTGGATTAATGGGACATTTACTTCTGGCCAGTAGTCTCGAGGATCAAAAGCGAAGCAAAGTTTTCTTCGACCACGACTGACGCCTGGGTGGGTGTCGCCTTCGTTACAGATTGGAAATTTCTTGCATTATGTCTGAGGAACTCGCGTCCACGCTGAATGGGATTCCCAACAAGATTTCGAAGCGCGCGCCTAACTGTCGGTTCCTTCTTGAACACGATTCCACAAAAACCAAGCGAACGTGCAGAAGAGACGTTCTCAAACTTATCGTCCACAAATATTGTCTGTTGAGGAAGCAGACCAGTAGCACTGATAACGTAACGATAAAAGCCTAAATGAGGCTTGCGTTCTCCGGCAGCGCCGGACG
>Ga0153938_1000036_pt1 | contig 46784 bp, 55 predicted proteins | sample TSNY022MetaG_FD_104740 | JGI IMG/M metagenome (GOLD analysis project Ga0153938, IMG submission 104740) | Attine ant fungus gardens microbial communities from New Jersey, USA - TSNJ022 MetaG | ecosystem: Host-associated > Fungi > Mycelium > Unclassified | place: USA:New Jersey: Brendan T. Byrne... | reverse complement strand
TATTTTTTCTCATTCGTTGCATGCCCCCATTGATAATTATTGAAGCTGTCCTCGGTTTTAGAAGATCCACATATACGGCCACCGTCTTATTCATTGTTGGGAGTACTACTAGGCATTCGCCTCCTCCACCGTTTGTTAGCTTATATTCAAGCGCAGCAAGAGGCACGAGTTAGTTCAGGAAAAGGAAAGCAGCGTGTGGAACGTGCGGATGTTACAGCGGGATTTTTTATTGATGAGAAACCTGTTCTGGATTTACTAGACTTGAACCCGGCTAATGAACCTACGAAACCCGCAGAGGAGGATGAACGAACCATACTCGAAATTTCGACGATCCCACAAGGAATTAGGACAGGGAGAAATTGTACATTGTGCCTAGAAGAGCGAACAGATAGTTGTTCTACAGAATGTGGTCACCTTTTCTGCTGGAACTGCATCGTAGGTTGGGGCAGGGAGAAGGTGAATCTTTTCGCAATATCTGGTTGACACTTATTGAGTATCTTTACAGGCAGAATGTCCGCTATGCCGCCAGTCGTTAAATCTTTCTCGACTTCTCCCGATATACAATTTATAGAAGACGCACTGATTAGAGGGACAGGATGAGATGCAACAGTTTTTTTGTAGATTATACCCTATCTTATACTTGTTGGATGAGAGTGATGTTATCGCCCTTCAAGAGTATACGTCCTGTTTAACCTGGTTGGTAACGTAACTACCAAGGACACTTGAGCACATACCAAGCTCTCTTTGAGGTTTTGCATCTTTCAAGTAGACTTCCGCAGCATCGTCGATTACAAGGTTCATGAATTCGTCGAATCCCTGTTAAAATTGTTCAGACCAACATCCAAGGTGGGAGGAGTTCGAGGTGCATACAATTATACGGCCCTCAATCCTCATATCAACGTTGTCATACAACCAGACCGAAATTTTCGTGCGCTATGTGAGATCAGCCTGCTGGGTAAGTGAATATAAATTTGAGCTCATCACCTGTTGGAGATTTTTGAAGATGACGTTCTGAATCCAGGGGGTCAAGAAGAGAACAAATAAGGAGGAAAGTGGCTTACGATGGGCTGAACCATCACGCGTTGCTGACGACCTGACATTTTTCACTGAATATGTTGAGTGAAAGGGCACGGAGAATTCGAAGTAGGGAACAATTTATGTGCAGTTGCAGAGGTTAGGGTTTGAAGATCAGCGTGTTGCCACTTTTTCTGGGCTCGTGACGACGCGTTAACGTTGACTTTGACAAGATGGAGGTCAGTTCACCCAGCTCTTGTGACTATGGTGTTCAAACTAAATTCTCAATAGGCTTTCGCTCCATCGAATTCGTCGACAGCAGCGGCAGTAACTTTTATCACATTCGTGCAAGACCTCAAGAAGAAGACGAAGACATGGGGCCCAATGATTGAGCTCTGTGCGAGCGGCGAAAAAACCCTCGAGCGTTTCCGCTACCAATTCCCGGATGATTGGTTATACAGTGATCAATTGCGGGGGGAGTGGAGTGCATACAATGAGATTCTCAAGCGCAAGAACGACTCCATCCAGGAGCAACTTGGTATGTATTTCCATTCTATGTATTCTCTTATTTATAATCCAGTCAATTATTAGCCGGTTTGCAATTGAAGATTGTGGCAGAGGACAAGATCATTGAGAATAAGATCAACGACACCATAAACGAGTGGGAGCAGACCCGTCCCGTGCAGGGAAATATTCGAGCCGATACTGCCATGAATACCATCAATGTATTTGAGGGGAAATTGAATCGTGTGCAGGAAGAGTATGACTTGGTTTGCCGAGCGAAAGAGGCATTGGACTTGGAATTAACACGACATACGCGATTAGAGCCAGTATTTGAGGAACTTCGAGACCTCAAGGCGGTGTGGACTGCTCTTTCGGGCATTTGGAGTCAGATCAGCGAGTTGCGAGAGAACTCTTGGGCTACTGTCCAACCAAGAAAACTACGACAGCATATCGATGGACTGCTCACATCAACAAAGGAGATGCCAACAAGAATGAGGCAGTATGCTGCCTTCGAGTACGTCCAAGATGTGCTTCGTGGTTTACTCAAGTCAAACGCCTTGGTCGCGGAGCTTAAGTCAGATGCCTTGAAGGATCGCCACTGGAAACAGCTGTTCAAGTCACTTAAACTGCCTTCCCAACCAATACTATCTTTGTAAGCATTAGCCCATTTGTGCAATAATTTTGTCCCTAACACCTCACAGAATGACACTTGGACATGTGTATGACCTTGATCTCAAGAAGAATGAACTGCAGATCAAAGAAGTCATCATTCAAGCACAAGGAGAAATGGCCCTCGAAGAGTATATCAAACAAGTAAAGGAAATTTGGACCAGCTATGCCTTGGATTTGGTAAATTACCAGAATAAATGTCGATTGATCAGGTCCTCTCACTATTCACAACATTCATTTCTTATTGACTTTCTTTGATATAGGGGTTGGGATGACTTGTTCAACAAGTGCCATGAGAATTTGAATTCTTTGACAGCCATGAAACTGTCACCCTACTATAAAGGTAAGCTCCCTTCTAGAGCCTTCAATATCTAGATCACTAATCACTCCCCAGTTTTTGAGGAAGAGGTATGTTGTTGCTCAGTTTGACATGGGTCGGCTTCTCAAAGTGTCTTCAGGCTAGTTCTTGGGAGGAGAAACTGAACCGAATCCATGTGCTTTTTGGTAAGATTTCTCGAATAATTCAAATGCTATCTTCCTGACAAACCTTTGCAGATGTATGGATCGACGTTCAACGCCAATGGGTTTATTTGGAGGGTATTTTCTCCGGCAGCGCGGACATCAAACATCTCCTGCCGGTTGAAAGTGCACGATTCCAGAACATCAATACAGAGTTTTTGGCCGTCATGAAGAAGGTCTACAAGTCTCCTTTCGTTCTAGACGTTATGAACATTGCTGGGATACAGAAGAGTTTGGAGCGCCTGGCAGATCTTCTAAACAAGATCCAGAAGGCGTTGGGTGAATATCTGGAACGCGAGCGCTCGTCGTTTCCTCGTTTTTACTTCGTTGGAGACGAAGACCTTTTAGAGATAATCGGAAATAGCAAGGATATTCTCCGAATCATGAAACACCTAAAGAAGATGTTTGCTGGAGTTTCTACAGTTTCATTGGACGAGGGATTGACGCAAATCCAGGCCATGGCTTCACGTGAAGGAGAAGAAGTTCGCTTTTCAGAACCCATCTTGTTGAAGGACTATCCAAAGATTAACGATTGGCTCGCCCGCATTGAAACTATGATGAGACTTTCCCTTGCTGACCTTCTCTGCGAAGCCGTTACAGAACTTCAAAATTTTTATGGTAGCGGCACTGACGTCGGTAAGGATGCACTCATGAACTGGCTGGAAAAATATCCTGCGCAGCTCGTCACTCTTGCTATTCAAGTCGCATGGACTGCTTCTGTCGAAAAATCATTTGAAGATCATCAGATCCCAGAGCATCCCCTTAATACCATCCGTCAAGCTCTTGATCTCCTCGCAGATATTGTTTTGCAGGAACTTGCTCCTGTCACCCGAAGGAAATGTGAACATCTCATCACTGAACTCGTTCACCAACGTGATGTCACTCGTTCTCTCGTGAGCCAGTGTATCATTGACAACCAAGGGTTCATTTGGTTGTCCCAAATGCGATTTTATCTCGATAGCTCAATAGAGAGCCCTCTTGACCGTCTCGTCATCAAAGTTGCGGAGACATCATACCCTTATGGCTGGGAGTACTTGGGTGTCCCCGACCGTCTCGTTCAAACTCCTCTCACTGATCGTGTCTACCTCACACTTACGCAAGCCCTGGACAAACAGCTTGGAGGGTCTCCTTTCGGTCCTGCTGGTACTGGGAAAACTGAGTCCGTCAAGGCTTTAGGAGTTCAGCTCGGACGATTCGTCCTTGTCTTTTGTTGTGATGAGACGTTTGACTTCCAGGCTATGGGTCGAATTTTTATCGGTCTCTGCCAAGTTGGAGCATGGGGTTGTTTTGATGAGTTCAATCGGCTCGAAGAACGTATCCTTAGTGCTGTTTCACAACAGGTACAGACGATCCAGCAGGGTCTTGCCTCTTTGGTCAAAAACCCCAACACTGAGATTGAGCTCGTGGGCAAGAGCTTGAAGATTCACAAGAATATCGGTTTGTGATCAAGCCACTTTTTGATAACTTGAGTGGCTCAGGCAAAGATTGTAGGTATCTTCATCACTACTAACCCCAATTATGCTGGTCGTTCACAGCTCCCGCCTAATTTAACCAAATTGTTTAGACCGTACGTGTACTCTTTTCTCATAAACTATATATTCAATCACTTGCAGTATGGCTATGGCTCGTCCAGATCGAGAGCTCATTGCCCAGGTCATGCTCTTCTCTCAAGGTTTTCGCACTGCCGAATCTCTTGCGTCCAAAATAGTTCCCTTCTTCAATCTTTGTGATGAACAGTTGTCGCGTCAACCTCACTACGATTTTGGTCTTCGTGCTCTAAAGGCCGTCCTCGCAAGCGCTGGCATCCTCAAGAGAGAGAGATTGCAAAATAATCAAGCCGAGCAGGATGAGGATGTCGTTGAAGTGGAGCAAATTATTCTTATCCAAAGTGTCACAGAAACTATTGTGCCAAAGCTAGTTGCTGACGACGTGCCTCTGCTGACAAGGTAAGACTCTACTGTCCTTGAAGACTTCAATACTTATTGTCTATGAAGTTTATTGGCTGACGTTTTCCCTGGAGTTGACTATGTTCCTGTTGATCTTCAGGAGTTGCGCGAGCAGATTTTCAAGGTTTGCGCTGAGCGTCGTCTTGTTCCTGGTGAGCGCTGGATCGCCAAGATACTCCAGCTGCACCAGATACAGAAGATTCAACACGGTCTCATGATGGTTGGCCCGTCTGGTACCGGAAAGACAAATGCATGGCAGGTCCTTCTTGCAGCCCTTGAGCGAGTTGACGGTATTGAGGGAGTTGTTTATGTCATCGATCCCAAAGCCATGCACAAAGACGTGCTCTACGGTACTTTGGATCAGACAACTCGCGAATGGAATGATGGTCTTTTTACACATATATTGCGTAAGATCGTTGATGATGTTCGCGGAGAGAGTGGCAAACGACATTGGATTATCTTTGATGGTGATGTTGACCCTGAATGGGTTGAGAATTTGAATAGGTTTGTCTCCTTTGACCATCATACTTCTTTACAAACTCAGGACGCTGATAGTGTATTGGACGACAACAAACTCCTTACACTCCCCAATGGAGAACGTCTTAATTTACCACCTAATGTCAGGGTCATGTTTGAAGTAGAACATCTCAAATATGCTACCCTCGCTACCGTCAGTCGTTGTGGTATGATTTGGTTTAGCGAAGATGTCGTCGAACCTTCAATGGTGTACCGTTACTATCTATCAACTTTGTCTTCCGTTCCTTTGGATGCCGACGATGAAGAATCTGGTGATCTTCTTAACCGTAGGATGGAACCATCTTCTGACTTAACCATCTCCGTGAATCTCACCACTCAGCAACAAATTGCTTCCATCTTGCAGAGGTACTTTGACGAGGGAGAACTCGTCAGCTCATCTCTTGCTTACGCCGAATCCATTGAGCATATAATGGATTTTACTATCACACGTGCTCTTAACACTCTATTTTCTCTTCTCAACAAGACTGTCCGCAACATCATTGAATATAATATGCAGCATCCTGACTTTCCACTTTCTCCCGAGCGCATCGAGCAGTACGTCACCAAACGTTTACTCATCAACATTATCTGGGCCTTCTCCGGAGATGCCAAACTCGACCTTCGTGCAAAGCTTGGTGACTATCTTCGCAGTCAGACTGGAATTGATATGCCCCCTCTTACTACAGGAAATTCTTTGATTGACTACGATGTGCAAGTGTCCAATGGAGAATGGATTAGTTGGCAATCTCGTGTTCCGGCAATCGAGATAGAGGCTCACTCAGTTACGGCTTCCGATGTTGTCGTTCCCACCACGGACACGGTCCGCCATGAAGAGGTTCTTTACTCGTGGCTATCAGAACACAAACCACTTATGCTTTGTGGTCCTCCAGGCTCAGGAAAAACTATGACGTTATTCAGTGCCTTGAGGAAATTGCCGGATATGGAAGTTGTTGGCCTCAATTTCTCAAGCGCAACTACGCCAGAGCTTATCCTCAAGACCTTTGAACAATACTGTGAGCACCGCAAGACTCCTAATGGCGTTATCCTAGCTCCTATACAAATTGGAAGGTGGCTGGTCGTGTTCTGCGATGAGATTAATCTACCAGCTACCGACAAATACGGAACACAACGCGTCATTTCCTTCATTCGCCAACTTGTTGAGTCAGGTGGATACTGGCGAGCTAGCGACATGGCCTGGGTTAAACTTGAGCGCATACAATTTGTCGGTGCTTGCAATCCTCCCACAGATCCCGGTCGTGTTCCTCTTAGTCACCGTTTCCTCCGTCATGCCCCACTCATCATGGTAGATTATCCAGGAGGGGTGTCGCTTAGACAGATCTATGGCACGTACAACCGCGCTCTTCTCAAAGTTGTCCCCAACCTTCGTGCATACGCAGACCCACTTACAGACGCCATGGTGGAGTTCTATCTTGCCTCACAACAACGTTTTACTACGGACGTCCAAGCCCATTATGTCTACAGCCCTCGTGAGCTTACTCGCTGGGTCCGTGGCATTTACGAGGCCATCAGGCCTCTTGAGACCCTATCCTCTGAGGGTCTCGTTCGTGTATGGGCCCACGAAGCTCTTCGCCTCTTCCAAGATCGCTTAGTCACTGAGGATGAGAAGAATTGGACTGACGAAAACGTAGATGATGCTGCGATGAAACATTTCCCAACTATTAATAAAGATGAAGCTCTTAGCCGACCAATCTTATTTTCTAATTGGACTTCCAAGAATTACATTCCTGTGGATCGTGAAACACTTCGAGAATATACAAAAGCTCGTTTGCGAGTATTCTATGAGGAAGAACTTGATGTTCCTCTCGTCTTGTTCAACGACGTGCTGGACCATGTACTTCGAATTGATCGTGTTTTCCGACAAGTCCAAGGTCATCTACTATTAATTGGTGTCAGCGGTAGTGGCAAGGTTAGTGTTGCTCTCAGTGAATAATTTTTATGTTGATAACGTTTTTCAGACCACTTTATCTCGATTTGTAGCTTGGATGAATGGTCTGAGCATCTTCCAGATCAAAGTTTCCAATAAATATACAGGTGATGATTTCGACGAGGATCTGAGGACTGTGCTGCGCCGGGCTGGTTGCAAAGGCGAGAAAATATGTTTCATCATGGATGAATCCAATGTGCTTGACTCGGGATTCTTGGAAAGGATGAATACCCTTTTGGCGAATGCTGAAGTGCCAGGCTTATTTGAAGGCGATGAGCATGCGGCCTTGATGACTGCGTGCAAAGAAGGCTCTCAACGTGATGGACTGATGCTAGATTCACCTGAAGAACTGTACCGCTGGTTCACCCAACAGGTGGCAAAGAACCTCCATGTAGTGTTTACAATGAATCCACCTGAAAACGGCCTTGCGTCACGAGCTGCTACTTCTCCTGCATTGTTCAATCGTTGCGTGCTGGATTGGTTTGGCGACTGGTCTGACCAGGCATTCTTTCAAGTTGGCATGGAGTTCACAAATACACTTGATCTTGACCTCACTTCTTACAATCCGCCTGTCCACTTCCCTATTGCATATAGGGGCCTCTCTATGCCTCCTATGCACCGTACAGCAGTTGTCAATGGGCTTGTGCATGTCCACCAATCACTCCACCAAATCAATCAGCGTCTTAGTCGTCGACAAGGCCGGTACAACTACGTCACGCCTCGTCATTACCTCGACTTGTAAGTAAAAAAATCTCTATCTTGCACACCGATGCTGACGACGAGTAGTATTAATCATTATGTCAAGCTATTTACCGAGAAGCGCGACGAGTTGGAGGAACAACAGAGGCATTTACATGTTGGCTTAGACAAGCTTCGTGACACTGTCACGCAGGTAGAAGATCTTCGCAAGAGTCTTGCCATCAAGCGATCTCAACTTGAGGCTAAGAACAAAGAAGCGAACGAGAAGCTTCAGCGTATGGTTGCAGATCAACAAGAAGCCGAGCAGAAGAAGGCGGCTTCAATCGAGATCCAGGCAGCCCTTGTTGAACAGGATCGTAACATTGCTGAGCGGCGTGCTGTGGTGATGGCTGACCTCGCAGATGCTGAACCCGCAGTGTTGGATGCGCAAGCAGCAGTCAGCAATATCAAGCGACAGCATCTCCAGGAGGTCCGTACCATGGCTAACCCACCCGAAGCAGTTAAAATTGCCATGGAATCCGTCTGTACAATTCTCGGTCACAAGATTGATAGTTGGCGTACCGTCCAAGGCATCATTCGTCGAGATGATTTCATCCAGCGTATCGTGAACTTTGACACCAATACACTTACCAAAGGACTTCGGGAAACAATGAAAAGAGAATTCCTTAGTCGTCCCAACTACAAATTCGAAACGGTCAACCATGCCAGTAAAGCCTGTGGACCACTGGTCAAATGGGTTATTGCCCAAGTTCGCTTTTCTGAGATCCTTGACAAAGTTGAGCCTCTGCGTAACGAAGTGCATTCTCTCGAGAACCAAGCAGAGACTACGAAAAAACAGGCAGCGGCTATCATTCAGATGATTGCAGAGCTTGAAAAGAAGATTGCAAGGTATAAGGACGAATATGCTCTGCTTATCAGCGATGTGCAAGCTATCAAAGCCGAGATGGAGCGCGTTCAGGGCAAGGTTGATAGGAGCATGAAGTTGTTGGAGAGTCTTTCGTCTGAGAGGAATCGTTGGGAGGCAGGAAGCCGTACTTTTGACGTCGAGATGAGCACCATTGTCGGGGATGTCTTACTATCCGCGGCTTTCTTGGCATATGGCGGTTTCTTCGACCAGCATTATCGTGAGATCATGTGGCAAGAGTGGTCGAGTCACCTTGCAGATGCAAACATACAATTCAAGCAAGAGCTTGTGTTCACTGAATACCTTTCTACCGCCGATGATCGCCTCAGCTGGCAATCCAAATCACTTCCATCAGATAATCTCACTACCGAAAATGCTATCATGCTTAAACGTTTCAACCGTTACCCGCTCATCATTGATCCTACTGGACAGGCTACTACGTTCCTCTTAAACGAGTACAAAGAACGTAAGATCACAGTCACTAGCTTTTTGGATGAAGCTTTCTTGAAGGTCTTGGAGAGTGCCCTTCGCTTCGGCAATCCGTTACTCATTCAGGATGTTGAACATCTCGATCCAATTCTCAATGCAGTTCTCAACAGGGAAATTAGACGTACCGGAGGACGTGTGCTTATTCGCCTAGGAAGTCAAGACATTGATTTTTCTCCATCATTCACTATGTTCCTGTCAACTCGTGATCCATCCGTAGAATTCTCTCCTGACATCTGTAGTCGTGTGACTTTTGTCAATTTCACCATGACGAGAAGCAGTCTACAGAGTCAGTCGCTCGACCAAGTACTCAAGGTGGAACGGCCCGATACAGAACGAAAAAGGACAGATCTTACTAAGATTCAAGGAGAATTCCGCCTTAGACTGCGTACTCTGGAGAAGCTACTCCTTCAAGCTCTCAACGAGTCTTCTAGTAATATTCTAGACGATGATAAGGTCATTGACACCCTCGAAACGCTGAAGTGCGAGGCTGCAGACATCACTCATAAGGTCGAAGAAACAGACATTGTTATGAAGGAGGTAGAACAAGTTACTGCTGAGTACCTTCCATTAGCGCAGGCTTGCAGTTCTATCTTCTTTGTTTTGGAACAACTCAACATCATAAATCACTTCTATCAATTCTCCCTCCGTTTCTTCCTCGATATCTTCGATTATATCCTCCACCATAACCCTAACCTCAAGAATATCTCCGACCACAATGTCCGCCGAGAAATTCTTCTCAAAGACTTATTCCTCATTGTGTACAAACGGACATCTAGAGCATTGTTATATCGGGATCGCCTCATGCTTGCAGTGCTCCTGGCACAAGTCAAAATGCGTGGTATTGAAGATATAGGAGAGGAGCTTGAATTCCTTCTCGAGAGCGGAGATAGCGTGACACCAACGGCAACATCCCAGACGCAGAATATTTCAGTCCTATCACCAGAGCAAGCACTTCGCCTTGAGACTTTTGCCAAGCAATCCATCTTCAAGCCGGTTCAAATCCACATTGCCGAACATGAGAGTGAATGGGCGTCGTTCTTGGAGGCAGAAGCGCCGGAGAGACGACCGCCAACCCCGTGGGAACCAAGCACTCGTAAGTCCTTCCAACTGGAAATTGTTAGCCTTCTCTCACCTTCTCGTCCAGTCGCTGTAGAAGCGATCCGTTCCTTATTGATCATAAAGTGCTTTAGACCTGATCGACTTCTTCAAGCGACTACTATTTTTGTAAAGAACGTTTTCGAGACTGATCTGGCCGAAGTCTCGAGCTATGAACTTGGTGCGATCGTTGTAAACGAAGTTCTTCCCGTCACACCTGTGTCGCTTGTGTCTGTTCCCGGGTATGATGCCAGTTATCGTGTAGAGAACCTGATCAAGAACACTGGAACACGCTCCGCCTCTGTCGCAATGGGCTCACAAGAAGGCTACACATTGGCAGATCAAGCCATTGCTGCAGCTTCCAGACAAGGTACTTGGGTTCTATTGAAGAACGTCCACCTTGCTCCGACATGGTTGGGGCAATTAGAGAAGAAGTTACAGACGTTAAATCCCCATCGCAGCTTCAGATTGTTCCTCACCATGGAGGCAAATCCCTCCATTCCAGTCAACATCCTCCGACAGTCTCGCCTTATTATGAATGAACCGCCTCCTGGCATCAAAGCAAACCTCCTCGATTCCCTTCGTTCCATTACCTCTTCCAGACTTGCTCAAGGACCTGCTGAGAAAGTCAGGCTCTACTTCCTTCTTGCCTGGTTCCATGCTGTCGTACAAGAGCGTCTTCGCTATGTTCCCCTCGGGTGGAGTAAGACCTATGATTTCAATGACTCCGATATGGCCTCGGCATTTACCACAATCGACACGTGGCTCAACTTAGCAGCTCGTGGAAAGACCAACCTAGATCCTGCCACTATCCCCTGGGACGCTCTCAGGAACTTGATCAAACAATCTGTTTATGGCGGTCGTGTTGACAGTGATTTTGACCAAAAAATTCTTGATGCATTTGTGGATAACCTCTTCAGCCCAATGGCGTATAATGTCGACTTTGATTTGGTGCCCACTTTGACTGGGCAACAGCAACTCGTAGCGGTACCTGATGGAACAAAAATGGAACACTTCTTGTCCTGGGTACAGGCTCTTCCTGATCGTGAACCACCAGCATGGTTGAGCCTACCGCCAACCGCGGAACGGGTCATTGCTATTGCTCAAGGTGCGCTCCTCTTTTTTCCTCTTTTGGCAGATGTGACCAACGGAAGCAAAAAGGTAATGAATTACTTGCCAAGCTAAGGAAAACGCGGATGCTCGCAGATGATGAGGATGAGGTTGTATCTACGACGACTTCCAATTCTCAATCAACTCAACCAGTGTGGATGAGGACACTACACGAGCGTTGTCGCGAGTGGCTCGAACAGCTTCCTTCTGTGGGTTGGGCACACACGCTCTTGTGGATTCTTTAACTCATTGCCGTTTTTTTTAGCAATTTGCTTCCCTACCTAGACAGTCGGCTGACAATCAGGATCCGTTGTATCGCCTTTTCTCCCGCGAGAGCTTTGTGGGTCGGAAGCTTCTCGACCAGGTAAGAAAAGACCTAGCGGATGTCGTCGAAGTTTGTCGAGGAGAACTAAAACAAACAAATCACCTCCGAACGCTCATGAGTTCTCTGACCAAAGGTGACTGCATGTCACATGTGTTCAGTCTGTTATACCGAATTCTCTCTCTTTTTTCTTATTAGGGACTATTCCTGAACACTGGAGGCGGTACAAGGTTCACAAGACCATGGCCATTGCCGGCTGGATTGCCGATTTTGCGCGTCGCCTGCAGCAGCTCGATCATATTGCCGGTGTGGACAATTCAAGCAACATTGAAGTCTGGTTGGGAGGATTGTTCTTTCCTGAGGCTTATGTTACTGCTACGCGACAAGCTGTTGCGCACAGGAAGAAATGGAGCTTGGAGACGCTTCATCTCCGTCTGGATTTGGAGCGCGTTAATGATCCAGAGGCTTTCATCGTAGATGGTGCGTCAAACAACATTTTCAAGTGTTCATCCCCAAGCGCAAAATGACTGACATTGTTATCTATCTATATATCTAGGATTGGCACTTGAAGGTGCCTCTTGGATGAATGACAAACTGGTGCTGAATGATGGTGAAGTTGTGAGACTCGATGCCTCGCAAATTCGCTGGGTACAAGCCGACGATCCAGCAGTGGCTCGAGATACGCTTGTCAACTTGCCAGTCTACTTGAATGGTGACAGGAGTGATGTTCTGTTCACTGTAGATCTGCCCTTTGATCAAAATGCGGCGGGGTCTTTGGTGGCGATGAGAGCGGTGTGCTTGACCGCTGGAGGTTTTTCTTCTACTCATTAGATATATAATTGTTATGGAACGCTTACGATATACCCCCTTCCCCTTGTATTCACATGTTTTTTTAGTCACTCATCTAGTACCTCTACGATCTGTCATGAAATCTATGATGGCGATGATGTTGATGATTCTTCTACAACGGTACTGCCACCTGTGACATTGAGGAGTTTCCAGTCTATTTCAATGCCTTTTTGTCTAAAGATCTGACGAGCGTCCTCTGCGATAGCTTCAAAATTTTTTGTTGCGAGTGCAAGAATGGTAGGGCCAGCGCCTGAAAGACAAATCCCCAGCAAGCCAGGGTGTGTGTCTGGGGTGATCTGGGACGTTACTTCGGGTAAGCCAGGTATCTGTAAAAAAAATTGGTGGTGGATATAGGTTATGAGTGCGAGAGTGAACGCACCAGTGTTTTCCTATAAGGCTGGTGTATACGGTCCTTCATGGCTTCATATATGAGATCAGGATCCGGAGGGGTTTGTGCGAGGGCTGTCGTAAGGACAGCCAATCTCTGCATATTGAAGACCTTGTTGGAATAATCAGTCAAAAAAATGCCTTTATTTTATTTTATTTTATTCCTCTTACCAGATCTTTCCTCGAATATTCATTCGGCAACACACTCCTCGCTTTTGCCGTGCTCAACTCAAATCTCGGCACGATCGCGATGGCCTTGATGCCCTCTGACCATCCAAACCTGACATAATGGCCGATTCCAAACGGGGGCACGGGCGGATTCAACCCCCACTCTTCACTCGCGTCCTCGGGATATTCCGGTAAAACCTCGCTCAAGGGGACGTCGATCCTCTGACGCTCGCGTTCATCTGAGAATTCTTTGAGATACGAGCCGACAAAACCACCGATCAAGGCGGCTGTGACGTTGTCGGGATGACGTTCGACCATGAGTGCGAAATCGAGGAGACGGTGGGTGGAGAGGTTGAGGTGACCGAGTGAGTTGCCGAGCAGGACACCGGCGATGACGGCAGCGCCGGACGAACCTAGTCCTCGACCAAAGGGAATTTCATTGTGAGCGTGGATACAGAGGTGGGATGGGAAACGAGGGATGGAATGGCAGCGGAGAACGTAGAGTGCGACGCGCGTGGTGAGGTTTTGATAGGCGTTTAGAGGGACTTCAGAGGCACCTTGACCTGTATAGGTGATTTTGGGGTGAACGTAGACCTGCTGTGATGATGATGATGATGTGGGGTAGGACACGGTGAGGGTGAGAGAAAGGGAAAGAGAGAGTCCGACGACGTCGAAACCGGGACCGACGTTGGCTGATGTCGCTGGGACACGGATGGAAAATTTGCGGACCGACATTGAGAGACCAAAGGCGTTGGTTCGATCTCAAACGTGTCGAGTTTTTTTATATCTCCGAATCATGACCGGATCAATTATATAAATTATGTTGTGTATCGTACGGACAAGAACATATCTAGAATCATTTACTTGGACTGCTGCACTCCATTTGTGGCAGTTGGCGTCATCCGGGGTAATGTTGGTTGCTGGCCGACGGTATACCCGCTCCAAGCACTGGTAGTGCTGCCGTTGCTGACAGATTTGCTCATGGCAGCGGTGTTAGCCACAGCAGAGGTTGTGGACGTCCCCTGAGCTGCTGGCTTTTGCTGTTGCTGGTTCGGTACATAGTATCCATACGGAGTTGTTGTTGAGGCGGTCGTCGTAGTCGCAGGTTGAGGGGTGCCTTGGCCTGAAGCAGCAGCGGCATACTGGTGTGCGAACCAATTACTGTAGGCAGCATAGGGTTGTTGATTTGTGACGCCTGTGCCGTAAGCTTGCTGACCGTAATACTGGGGTTGTGCGTTTTGAATGTAATTTTGGTAGTAGGAAGTGGCACCTGTCTTGTATGGGGTGTAAGATGGAGTGGCGGTAGCAGTTGCAGCTCGATATGCCTGAGCTTGTTGAGGATTATATATGTAGGGATAACCTGGGTAGGATGCAGTCGCTGAAGAGGCAGGGGCGACAAGAGGAGTGGCGGACGAAGGAGCTGGGGATGAGGAGGTGGAGGGGGCAGGGGCCGTCTGAGCGGTTCCAGCAGAGGAGGCACGTACTTTGACGGTGGAATCATCACGAAGAGCGGTGAGGCGGTTTTCAGGGAGAGTGCCATGCCAACCAGGACAAGGCTGTAAAGCGAGGGTTTTGTGGAGGTTACGAAGAAAGGAAGAAGGTGGAATGATGGAGAGGAAGTCGGAATTGGAGGAAGCTCGAGGTCGAAGGGAAGCCAGTGTTTGCAGAGATTCTAGAATGCCGTTGGCTGTGGGGAGTAGTGAGACGAGAAGGAAGAGAGAAAGGGGGACAGGAAAGGAATACCGGTTTGCCACTCTTCTGAGGACTCGTCAAGGGAAGCTTGTGGGGGGTGTTGTAGAAGACGATCGACCTGGAGGGCCTGTAGACGGACGAGAGCGCGTTGAGTGCGAGTGAGGAGCTCGTCGATGAGATTCTCGAGATGAGCGGTGTCGAGAACGAGGTTGAGGTTCTGGGTGACTTGGGGGGAGAGGAGGCCGTCGAACTCTGACTGGATGTCGAAAGGAAGAGGGTAGGGAGAGAAGGGGAGGACGTCGTCTAGGGGAGGAACAGTGTCGGGTGGATGCGAGTGCTTGCGAGAATTTCTGTAGGAGAAGACGAGGCGCAGGTCGCGAGGACCGACGAGCTCGCCGTCATGGTCGACGGTGGGAGCGAAGGTTGTGGATGGACCGTAGTCGAGGAAGGAGGCTGCGAGGAGAGAGCGGTGTGGAGGAAGAGGCTTAGTGGGAGGTTTGTTTTTCGGGGAGTAGGCAGCGAGGGTGGCAGAGTGAGTCGAGAGCGGCGTTGGGAGGACGGCGGCGAGATCGGCGAGGCCGGTGCCGATGTGCTTGAGGGCTCCGGAGGGAGAGGAGGGGCGGTCGGAGGTGAGGGAGGACCAATAGTCGCCAGAGGGCAGATGCTGGAGGAGAGCATACCGGGGCTCCGGAGAGGGAGGAGGAATATCTGGGCCGAGAAGAGAAAGAGCGAGAGCACAAAAGGCGCGTTGCTGGTCAGCGGTGTCGGAGGGGCGGATGTGGCGTGGAGAGGGACGGGGGCGAAGATTGAGGATGGCAGCGTACAGCACACGGGGTTCCTGGGGTCTGGCGAGGAGAGTACGCAGAGAGGCAGCCTGGGCGTTTGCAGGAAAAACACGGTCAAGTAATCCCAGAGGGTCGCTCCTGTCCAAAGTCAGACCGCCGTTCCAACTCGAAAAAAAAAAAACACAGCTACTCTTCCAGCACCTCCAGCATCCGTCGCTGCGACTCTGACACTGATCCAGCCCGCTTCCGCTTCTGCGCACGAGCCATGTTCATGGTCGACGCCCACCTCCCTCCTTCCTCCCATCAACTCCTTTTTCAGTCTCCGCTTCAATTCTCATCTTGCCCGAGCCCGCCATGCCCGCCCCCTCCCTCGCTGCTCCCTTCATCCCTCCCATACGCAAGCTCGTATTCGAGTGCTGCGACAGATGGCCCTCCTCCCACAACACCCGCACCTTTCTCCACAATCACCTCCTCCCCCTCGCTCGCCACAACCCCCACGTCGAGCTCGTCGTCAAGCAACGCATCCACAGACAACCCATCCTCCGCGGCTTCTATGGTCCGTCCCCCTCCCTTCTCTTCACCCCATCATTGACTCAAGGGCACTCTCTAGCCAACGGCCGTGACAAGGTCATTCCTCTTCAGGACCTAGAGGTCTCCGCCATCCAGCAAAAGGTCCAGCTTCTTCTCGACGCTTCTGGCGCTAAAATAAAGCATCTCACGCGCTCCCCCGTCTCGAGCACAACAGAAGCAACAAGAGGCATCTGGAGCGGTCTCCACGCCGACCGCCCACTTCTCTAGTTATCCCCCTGTAAATATATTACCCTCTCTTCAATCCACTTCTCTCACGTGACCACACCATGGCCGTCCCTCGCAATCTTCTTAAACTTGTCTTCTATGACACATTCCATCTCGTACACGTGTCACCCGTGCGGTATTAGCTATGATCCTGTTCTCTGAATGCTTGGCCTCTTTTATAGTCTCCCCCTCTTCCCAGCGTTACGCCCCCCCTCCCCATTCCCTCCCTACCTGATGTTTTCAATAGACGATGCTCACTCACTCACCCTCGAAGAACTCACTTGGCTGTCTGCCAGCACCCTCATCGAGAACCAACACGCCCTTTCCGTCTGTCCTTGCCTTTTTCTCTCCGCCGGTTTTCTCATCTTCAATACAGGAATCTTCTTCCCCAGACCGAGACTCTAGAGCTCTCTTCAACACCGTTTTCTCCGATTCTCACTCAGAACTTGTCCATGTTAGTATACCACCCACCGCTCGCCCTTACTTGACCCTCCTCTCATGCCCCTGCCATAGATGTCACAACCTTCCCATTCAGCTTCCCCCCCTCTGCTCTTTCAACAGGGCAGGCAACCCATCACTCCTCCTCCTACACCTCCCCGTCGCCATCTCTATCCTCCTCGATACTTGTCTCATGACCCATCTCTTGCACCACCCTCCCCTTCTCCTTCCATTTCATCCTCTACCTTGAGTAGTACTCGCAGCAATCGTCAGACCGAGTGGATCTATCGGAGGCCAAAGGTTCTCAAGTCAAGCTCAGGTAGTAACATATCCATTGGTACTTCACTCTTGAGTAGGCATAGATCGGCTAGTATCAATGCGGGTCAACGTCAAAGTGCGACTGCCTCATGTTCCCCGCAACAGGTTTCATGCTCTCCTTCATCCTGCCACACCGCCACCGCTGCGACTTGTCACAATCTCACGTCCACTTTATCATCACCAGCAAAGAGCTCATCTAAATTCCAACCTACCACAGCCAAACCTCGACCCTCATCACCTGTATTTATATCTTCAACCATTCAATTCGTAGATGTTGGTACTCCTCCTGCTTCTCCCAGTGGGCTCGAACGTAATCCCTCCATTTGTTCCAATCTGACAAGCCGCAGTCACGGTGGCGTTTATGGTTTCGCGAGTTTGGCGACAAGCCCAATGTCAAATTCGAGTGTGTCGAATTTGCAACTGCAGTCTTTGATCCGCGTGTCGCCTCTCAAAAATCGACACTATGGTGGCGGTGGCGGTGGCGGTGGCAACAATTCGCCGATGACAGATTCTGGTTCTTCTTTGATGACTGGAAATCAAGTGGTGGAGCGGCGACATTCGCCTACGACAACGGGTGCGACCCTACTGGGGACACCTAGAGTCCTTGAGCAGTCTCCCAGCACCACCAGTATTATGATGAATAGGCGTGCTGGAAAGTCTATGTGGTCTGCGCCCCATAGCGGCCTTGGGGCAGCGATATCTCCATCTCTGACTCCGGTATTTGCGACGAGACATCCTGAAAATGATAGAATACTCAAATCCATACCCTCGCAAACTCAAATTTCTATAGACTCGTCGATTACACCGATGTTTGTGGTTCCTTCATCAGCTGCTTCTCCATCTTTATTCGTTCCACCATCCAACTCCGTTTACCATCTAAAGAATGCCAAGTATGCGAGCGAGAAGCTTTCATTGAGGATGCCGACAAGAATTCGACACTCGTTGAGCGCAACATCCACTTCAAGAACGAGCCCTTCCTCACATCCACAGAGAGATAAAGGCATAGAATGGCGGGATAAATTTGCGTCCTCTCCGTCCCTACCAATATCTTTCATGGGGGTGAATACACACCAAGGTGATGCGTCCCCAACTGTGCCACATTTAGGCATGAAGATGTCTCCTTTGCTATTATCATCCTCGTCTCCTCCCCCTCGCCTTGCTGCTGAGAATAGGCGTAGAAGACGACGGAGCAGTAGTAGCAGTAGCAACAATACGAATCAGAACCCTTCCAAAAGTCGGGATCGCATATCTTCGTTCACCTCCCAAACCAGCATCGCAACCGCTACTACAGCTCGAACATCAATGACCAATAGAACACTGAGCTCATGCTCTACTACTTCCTCTTTGGTCAACTCGCAATGTACTCCCATTACACCCGCTCCTCAGGATCCTAGTGATTTTACATCAAAGCCTATTCCCGTTCCTAGGGCCCACTATTTCCGTCGCTCTTCATCTAATAGCACTGGTTATACTCCAGCTTCTTACCACCTCCACGGACATGGTAGAGAGAAGAAATTCCTTCTAAATCAATCGTATCAACGTCGACATCAACGACAAGGTTCCACTAACAGTAGTGTAAGCTTTGATGGTGTCGGTGAAAGTGGAAACAATGCGGCTGCTTCTGCGAGGTCTCAAGCATACGCGCAGCTTACCGGTAATGCGACGGCGGCGGGAATGGGTCTTGGCCTTGGCACGATTGCAAATGCAAATGTGGATGTGGGCTCTAGACCACGAAGACCTTCGACTTCCCCTGGTTCTGGATTGAGTCCTTCTATGAATTCGAGTCCTTGTGGTCAACGGCATGGCTCGGGTGGTCCTGTAATTGGTTCTACTACATGTGGAACGAGTACTACGATGCTCTCACCCTCTTCTCCTACTTATCAACCTCATTCAAGACTAGCTCATTCATCATTGATCTCTTTATCGCATTATGGAAATCCTTCCTCTATTACTCGAACGCCAAGTCGAGTAACATCACCCCCATATGTACCATCACACCATTTCTCTTCATTACCCAAAACCCGATCGATACTCACGCGTGCATCGTCTTTGTCCACCAAGGCTTCTGCGTGCGGAGGCACGGTCAAAAGCGTCAAGTTTGTTGAGATACCTGAGATATATTATAGATCAGGTTATTATGAGCATGATGGGAAAGACTTTATTTATGGCTGTGACACTGGCAATACGGACGCAAAGGAGGAGCAGGACAGAGCAGATGAAGGGCAGGATGATATACCTGCTGTAGGAGCAAGAGGAGAGGGTCAGGAGGGGATGGTGTTGAGAGAATGCAGTGGTATGGATATCGAGGCTATTGATATGGATATTGATACCTATCTTGGGACTCATAAGCATTTTGCAGAGGAGTCAAAAGAGACGAAGTATGGGCTCAAGAAGATGGGGTGGGGGTTCTTGTCAAGAGGAAGGAAATTGATCGAGAAAGAAAGTCGACGAGAGCAGGAGGACGGAATGAAGGCGTCTATCGTTCCACTGCCACCATTTTCTGACCAGGAACAAAGGAGAGAAGAGAAAGAGAAGACTACTCCTGGGTTTGGATTGAGGAGATTAATGGGCCTCACGACGCGCAAAGCACCCCCTCCACCACTTTCACTCTCGATTACTTCTTCGGCTCCCCTGTCGCCCGAGTCACCCAACGCCTTGATACAGCTTGAAGAAGATAATAAAATACAACCAAAGAACAACAAGAAGCTAGACACGAGTCCGTCTGTGTCTCCTCGCAAGCCTATCTCCGGACCGTATGTGTTAGGGTCGCATTTACCCTCTCGCTCTCCTTCCTCGACCCACTCTCCGATGCCATCTCCATCTTCTCCTCTCCACCAGCCAATTCTGAGTCGATCCATTCTGGCATCATCGTCGAGTACATCTCTTAATAAGATCCATGGACGCCCATGGTGCGGACATTCGTCAAACTCACCGATTCTGTCTTCTACTTCCGTCTACCAAGGCCACCATCATCGTTCTAGGTCGCTCCGAAGTACCCACGCACCCAACGCCTCTATTGTGACCACGGTCTTCTCTCAACTTGACAACGGCATGAATACCGAAAGACCTGTCGGTCCGAACGTGGCAGGTCGTACGCGACCGAAAGGGATTGTGATGGGCGCGGATGCTTTTCAGAGTGTGAATTCTCTGATCAAGAATGCGTCTTCCTATGAGAGTTTCCAGAGTGCTAAAAGCTGTGGTGGACGGAGTGATGATGTGGATAGTATGAAGAGTGTTGGGGCTGGTAGTATGCGTACTTTTCGAGCTTGGATGAATAAGATTGGGACGGGTGGTGGTGGTGGTGAGTGTGTGGCTGTTGGCAGAGAATGAATGGAAGAAGGGTTTTTTCTCTCGTCCTTATGGTCGGTCGTTCTTTTACATATATTTGCTTGTGATGGGTACATTCGTTTTTTTTTGGTCTTTCGTTGTTGATTTATGGTTATGTTCTTATCGTTCTTTTTTTAAAACTTTTTTTTAGATCGAGGTTGGTGTTATTGATTGACTGTCCTTCCTTCCCTCCGGTGTGCACCTATGTTTTAGAAATGGCTATATAGATATATATATACATAACCCGTTTTTGGCATTCAGTTTGCTTCTTGGTATGCGGATGGAAATGTGAATTCGATCTCCCTCGATCAAAAAGGTTTCAAACTGAGAATGAGGATGAAGAACATGGAAGAACGTGAGAGATATTTACAACACCCCCCTTCCTCTTTTCTGACTAGAATGTCCTAGAGGTTTTGCCAGTTGCCTTGGTTTTTTTGGATAAGAAGGGGGTTAGTAATGTTACACTCCCCCCTTTATGTATGCAAGTCGTATATCTAGTGTTTTGTTTTACTACGTAGATTATATGATGACACGATCAATGCCACACACAAGCTCAACTCTTTCTCGAGAGAGAAAACACGGAGCAAACTTGGCCCCATGTGCCTTTTCTGTAGGTACATCCCTGACATCGAGGCCCTGTTTAGGGACCCTTCCTGCGTCTCGGCAAAGTTAGAATCCATTTCCGCTTCAACTTTTTCATTTCCGTCCTCATACGCACACACAAGCCCGTGTTTATTTTATTTTATTCGTAATTGATGTATGAAAAAATTCTACAAATGTGTGAGGTTGACCAAGTCCCCCCCCCATTGCAAACACGATTTTGCTCAGGAGTTGGGTTACATTCCAACAACACTGTTTTTTTTTCTTCTAACGCGTAAAACCACCTCATCTTTCCTGAGGCCCTTCAAGATGAGGAAAGCTTTGAACTCCCCACCCCCTTCGAATCTAACCGACTGTCATGAATGTATATAGAATGACACAAGTGGTAGGTGGGGAGTCAAAAGAAACGCGTCTGTGGAATGACAAAGAATTGGATCCAGTATATATATCTCGGCAAAGGCCAGAGCTTCGTTTGATTGGCTCTCTCGGTGACGATGATCGTATGACTTTTTTTGACAGCCAGCCTCGAACTTATTGCTAACAATATAGGAAAGCCTGTCTTTGACGAAGCAGACATTTTTTTATGTAATGTGTAATACGATCAAAATTCCTCCCGGAACCAACAATATTGGGCGTTTTTATCATCTCATTAGGCAAAAGATGTATATATGGACAGGGTCAGCGGCCGGCCATAATGGAATGCCGTGGAAGAAGGATAGGCTCGCGTTTCGCCGTTTTTCCGGATTCTACCATCTCACCGATGGGCATAGGTAGAGGATCCACGAAATGAGCAGGGTAGGAAAGCGATGGATCGTGCTTCAGAACGACGAGCGGCTTCCTAGTAGTAGTCTGATGGAGGACAGGTTCCTGCTGTGGTGGTGTAGATGGTATGGGTGACACCAGGATGCCCGTAGTCTGTGCAGGGACTCGTACGTGTTGCACAGCACGGATACGACTGCCCGCGCGCGAACGCTCATATTCTTCTTCTTCTTCAGATGATATCTCATTACCGTCGAGGTCAAGCCGTGCTTTTGGTGATAAATTAATAAGAGCAATTCAGTGGCATTACAAGACAAATCAAAACTTACCCCATCCTCTTCTCCGTGGAGGTGTTTCGCCAGGATTAGGAGACACAGAGGAGTTGGAAGCTGAAGTAGGTAGAGAGGGTCCGGATTGTGTGACAGGTGCAACACTATCTGGTGTTGGTTGCGGTTCGAGTGTATCAGTCCTCGAGATGTCAAAATCCGGATTGGGATTGCTGAAACGGTTGCGGTGTTGACGAGAGCGATTTGGAGAGGGCATCAACCAAGAGTCATCCTCGTCCCAGTCGACTGTTATATTGTGAACAAGTTCCTCCCCATTATGATCGTAACGTCTATGTACAACGTAATTTCGACCTTGGAACGCGGGATCGGAATCGGCAATGAGGTGGTGTCGAGATTCAGATATAGGGTCAACCGTCTCGGACAAGGCATTACTTAAGGGCTCGTCAGAAATGAGTGAACGACCCGGCGGATTAGAGGTTGACGAAGTTGAGGGTCGTAGGAGATCTTGTACAGAAAAATTCGACAGAAGGGACAATCGTTCTGATGATACAAGGTTATGGGTCGAACCGAGATCCCACTCCGGATCCAGTGATGAACCCAAAGAAGAACGAGATGACTGGGATGCAGTTCTTTGAGAAGATTGGTGAGGTGATAATTGGGACATGTTTCGTGAAGGTGTATGTGCAGATGTCGAGACTCCACCAGCTGGCATCCACTCTCCTTCTATAGGTAGAAACTGTTCGAATCCGCTTTCGTAACCTCTTGTCATAGCGACAACAGAATCATAGGTCCTAGCATAAACTTGTCCAGCATCTTGTATTAGCTGGTCTGTGACTGAAGCGATATCTTCGACCATAGGTGACGTGGCTAGCCTAGCAGCAACTCGCCTGCCTAGAAGAGTTGATCCGTCGTCGCCCGCAAGGTTCGTTTGACTAACTCTCATTGTCCGAATTCCATTCCAGGGTGCATTCTGAATGGGGCTCATTTGCCAGGAACCTATAGAATGGGGGTTGGAATCCGAAAAGGCAACTCCTTGTCCATCGATAGGAGTGTGCTGAAAATCCAGCGGTGGTGAAATTGTGCGGTCCGATCTCTGCTCCAATTCTTGAAGACCAAATTGAGCAAGTGTCGTCGGGAGGGTCTCTGTGAGTTGCGCAAGTCTCCGACGAATTTGACGAATCCGATTGTAAGCCGCATCCACAGCTGCTGAGGTTTCGTGTAGATGTTGGTGTGTTTCCTGGGAAACTTCACTGATGACGATGGGACGTAGATTGGAAGGGCCAGGGACTGTGGTTCGTTCATCGGTAACATTGGGAGAATTTGAAGGGAAAGGACAGGGATTGGTGCCGTTAGTTTCCATGTGAATGACCTGCAAATGGAAGCTGTCAGTTCAAATACCGATGTATCAAACAGTTGGGGATCCCACTGTGAAGATGAGGGGTGAACTTGCCCAAAGTAGAACGATAAATTTGAGACTTATAGAACAGTAGGCACTTCGGGAACAATAATCTGTGGATTTCGATGAATGAAGAGGCAACTATTGGAATATCACCAGTCTGAATGGCATGTCACACACAGATATACAGTCAACTCTGAATTAATTCATAGCAGTTGGGAGAAGGCCTCAGCTGTGGGTTTCGACAGGATATGAATAATGTTTAGACATCCGACGTCCAGAAAAATCTATGGGTTATTACAGGTATGGGTTTATCTCAGAGTTGACTGCAGCCGGCTAGATATCAGCTTTGACAACAGCGGTCTGTCTCCGGTGTATAGAATGATTAACACAAGCCCTGTGAATAACATTGCTGCTCCCAGAATAGAGACTGCGAACCAGCCTTTTTGAATGTGATCATACATCTGATAAGAAACACGATAGGTGCCAATGTTATCAGGATCTTCAACTCTTACCTGTCCACCAACAATCGAACCAACTTTGGTTCTAATCAGTTAATTGTCATTTGCTTATCTGCCGAATCAGGACTGACCAGTTGTTCCAATTCCGTACGCAATGTTGTAGGCTCCATATATATGAGCATCTTTAATCCAGTAAGCTCATAGAAACAAGAATATATCTTGGGCAAACTTACATCCAACACCTTGGATGTTCTCTGACACGGTAGCAAGCTCGACGGTGATAGGAGAGACAGGCCCCCAGGTGAAAAAGTCTGCAAAAATATCATGATATTGATAATTCAGATTTCTAGCACGGGCTTACTTTCAAGGGCAAATGCTATTCCGAAAAGAGGAAGAGAGCTATTGATAGTGATTACCCCCCACCATGGTATCGCTAAAATTGTCGAAATTGCTGCTACCCATTCCACTCCAACTATATCAGTGAGCCATCCGGTTAACAGAGATGCTGGATGATTCTTGAACAAAGATGGCTATTACCAACCAGAGAACTCACAGAAAAAAATCGGAACCGATAGGGCCAAGAGAAGAATCCCGACATCCTTTGAAGTCAAACCCCAAGCGGACTGTAAATGGAGTGGCAATCCGGGCTCTTGGCTACTGTATATAAACCTATGACACAGTTAGATCACGAAAGCGATAGATAGCATAGCATGAGATACCCGTAAACGAATACGATCCCCAGAGCGACAAGGGCACGAGGCGACTTTGATAATCTGAGTAGTACCTGAAGAAGAGATAGAGACTCCTCTACCTCGTCTACTGTACCCTTGGATTCACTGACGAAATTACCTTGACTGCTTACACGAGCTCCCTGGAAAGGGCGCGTTGCATCATCTTGGATCTCGATCCCCGATTGAGGCTCTGACACTGACACCAGATTGATTGTACCCCTTTCGGCCTCCAGATTGATATTTCCATTTGAGGGTTTCGGTTTAGATAGGATTGTGGGATCTACGCCCCATTTTTTGGCGTCTGAGGGTTCGATGACGACAAACCTCGAAACAAGGTCAACAAAGGTACAGATAAGTGAGAAGATGAAAGGTCCTCGGAAACCAAATCGGGTATACAGAAGGCCTCCAAGCGGTTGTCCTAGGATAAGCCTAGCAATTTATTAGTATTAACTGAACAGAGCACCGTGAAGTGTATACCCAAGAGAAAAACCACTCATCACAAACCCAATTTGCCCTGAACAAATGATTTTGATGAACAAAGACGTTAAGATGCCGATAATAGTTACTTACTTCCAATGATCTCCCGTGGTGTTGCATCACAACTGGTGAACCAGAACATTGTTATCCCATTACTTGAGACAAATCTGAGAGACATACAGGAAGGCCAGTCCAACCACCCAGACAACTGAAGAGCTAGCCCCCTGGATCACTCGAGCAATACACATGACTGCAAATGATGGAGCTTCCATGAACATAATTTGGGAGCCTATCAAAAATAGTAGACCTCCGATCAAGGGGTATTTGCGAGCCTTGTAACACTCTGACCATAGAGCAACTGGTATTGTCGCTTTGTACTTCCATTAATTCAGTAAAACGGCAGAAGTGTAACTCACAAACTATAAGGCCTCCTGACTGAACCCGGGCGAACATTATTAGCAAGGGAATGCTAGAACACGAAAAATTACTTACGAAGGCAAAAATCAACCATCCTGACAAGGCAGATATTCCAGTATACCCTAGATGTTCTAGCTGAAATGGAACGACGGGGATAATAATCGAGTAAACAATCATATCAATTGTAGCGCCTGATGATAGGTTATTCACGTTTGCAGTGGAAGTATTTCGCACAAACCTAACCCAATGACATATGTGGTAAAATGGAATGACGACCTCCACTTGAGTCCAAGTGGCCGGCGAGATGTACCAGGACCTGGTGCACTATCACAATTCAATGCAAGCATCATTACCAACTAGCAGAATTATTCACTGCGCGAAATACGTTTATATACCAACAAAAATTGTGTGTGTGTATTTGGACTACTACTGACATTACTCATCATATCACTGACTCACTGTCAGAAGCTGTCCAATAAAACATGATCACTAAGAACATCTATTTTTCCTTCAAAATCTGTAACGCGGTGCTTGCAGTCTGTGGTAGGATACTCTATGGTACATATACAAAACCCAAAACAAAGCACCTAATCACTCGCAACTGATATGCAAACACACGGTAGATGATCATTCAATTATTTAACTATTTACATGTTTAATCTCTAGATTTTAGTCAGCTTACTGATCATGATGGCTTCTTGATGGCTCCCTATTACTAAGACGCGGAGGGCCTAATAATAGGCCCGATGTTTGTCTACAAGAGGCATGTGGCCAAGGGAGTAGGGTGTGGGCAAAGTTTGCTAGTGGATAGCTGCATGTTCGAAGATGTTATTAGGGCAGTAGTGAAAATGAAAGGGAGAAAAAGGTATTTGTTTATTGGGTAGTGCCTTGGGGTGCTCGACTTCGAGTCCCTCCTCAGAGTATTCCTCTAGTGGTCTGTTTCAACGGTAGGTTTCTGACAAGTGGGGGCCATTCCTGATCTGTAGGCATTGGATTTGTACAGGAACACCATGAAGACTCCAAGTGATGTTTGCAGATAGAGGGTGAAATCTCCTCTAGAATGTAACAGTGGTCTCAGTGAGTGTGGTAGTCATGCATGAAGGGAGTGAAACAAGCTGGATGCGCGCATATGAACATGGTCAGATAAATCTAGTAGGGTTTTTTTTATTATACAACATACCAGCACAATCCGCGGTCGGACTTAGTAGGATGCTTGAGTAAACTTTGGTTAGTAGTCAATGTGATGCTATGTAGTAGATGACATGTTGATGAATGTATTAATCAATGTAGGTCCACTTTGCTTTCATGCCTCAATCTGGCCTTATAGACCAGCTGTCCTACAATGTGGGACGAGATGAATTACTCTCTCACAGTTAGACACTACTATTGTTCATTTGTTGACTTATTGACACTATTCGAGTTCAAGTGCCTGATTATCACTTCCGTTGACTGTTCAAGTGTAGGAATCATCCCACTGTTTGTCGATTATCTCGTTGACTGATGGTGACTTGAACCACATATTTCTAACCTACAATACACAAGGTCCAGGTTTATAGTGTGTCAAGTAGAGCACAGAAGAGAGAAAGATAAGGGTCTCCGTTGAGCAGAGCAACAATGTGAGGTTCATGCCAAACGAGGCAGAGGAGAGTCGAATATGCAGAGCAGAAATGTTCGTTGGTTATAACATGGTCTGTCCGTTGGGTTCAGTGTTTTGATTGACTAAGCTCTAGAGCTTCTTACATCAGTTAGCCACTGCCGGAACACCCCAAACTTGCCATTCTCATCAGAATCTCCATCTCTTGTCTAATTCACCATGCCTGAATTACCAGGTATATTAACTCGTACTCAAATGTCGCGATTTATTAACTAATGGTGTTCTTCCAGAGGTGGAGCGAGCGACGCGGTTGCTCAATGAATTCGGTGCTGGTAAGGTGATTGTCAAAGTTGAAACCGAAGAAGACGTCCTCGTATACTCTGGCATTACCCACATCGACTTCGTGAGCTCAGAGTCTAATTCTTCTGACGTCACGCATACAAAAACATGATAGGCCAAAACTCTGACTGGGCGTAAGTTGATCATGACACGCAGATATGGTTTGTGGCACCCTGCGAGATGATGAGCAGCCTGGACTTTATTTTTCCCACAGGAAAGGTGTTTTATATGGAGCTAGATGGTGCTGGAGAACACCCCGTCATGCATTTCGGCATGACTGGGATGCTTCATGTACAGGCTCTTCTCAGTCGTACATATTATCACAAACCTGATCCCAGTATCTGTTCGATGTCTAGGTTAGAAATCAGTCGTCAACCCACTACAGAGAGACTCCTAATGTTTCTGATGCTGAATGGCCGCCACGGTGGATGAAGGTATGGGATACACCTCAAGTTCTGGACAGGTCTCAATCTAGCAGTTCATCTTGCACTTTCTAGATTCCAAAACTGGCCAAACTACTGAGATTGCATTCAGAGATGCCCGAAGACTGGGTCGTATTCGTCTATGCGCATCCCCACTTTCTGACCCGCCAATTTCTGGATTAGGATTCGATCCAATTCACTCGATGCCGCCCCTAGCAGAGTTTTCCAACTTGATCAGCAAGCGTAAAGGAACAGCCATCAAGGCTCTGCTATTAGATCAGTCTTTTAGTGCTGGCGTCGGAAACTGGGTTGCGGGTAAGGAATTCACTTCTCTTATACTAGAAATTGTTTTTGATGGCTTATTGGAAGATGAAGTATTATATCATGCCGGTATACACCCTGAGCAACGATGTTACACCCTCAACGAAGGACAGCTCCAACTTCTTCACGAAAAGATCAAATACGTATGTGAAACAGCGATATCTTTCAATGCAGATGACAGCAAGTTCCCCGATAATTGGCTTTTCAGACATCGTTGGGTAGGTGATCTGATATTAACTCATCGGCACTATCATTTATCATCTACCAGGGCAAGGGGAGGAGAACTCAACAAAAAACCCTTCAACTAGTGAGTGCTCATGTCCTTTGGGCGCCCAAATCTGATGGACCAAGCCATCTGGGGGACCTGCAACGATTAAGTGGATAACAGTTGGCGGCCGAACTTCGGCATTCGTAGAAGAAATCCAAAAGGTCTTGTCGACAGACCAAGTAAGGAAGTATGAGGTAGGTAGTTGCCTTCTAGAGCAATTCACATTGACAAATACAAACTACAAGGAGTCTAAATTGGGGGAGGCATACCAAGGAAATCTGCGGTCTGCTACAAAACAAAAACGTCATACTGCACCAGAAGCAAGACTATCTCATCGGTCTTCAAGACGCTCATCAGGCCACCCAGGGATAAGTGTCCAGAGATAGATCGAGTGGCGCAGAAAGATAATTGTTGATTGTACATTATTGTTTCGTCTGATATCATCTTCAGTCACTCAGTCTCATCATCGTCATCATCGTCGTCATCGTTGTACTCTTCTGCTTCGTTGTCAATGAAGTCGTTGGATGGTCCGTCATCATCATCATCTTCGCCATCATCATCTTCATTGTCAATTTCTCCATCTTCGTCTTTATCCTCGCTGTCGCCTCCGAGCTCGACATTTTCCATACTACCTTCTTCATCGCCTATCTCGAGTTCCACGTCGGTTTGAGCATTTTCGCCATCACTCGCATCACTCTCGCCTTCGACATAGTGCTTCACGTTTGATTCTTGTACTCTTGACGTAGGCTTGCCATCCTTTGATGCCATCAGAGAACGCATTTCAATTTGCGAAAGGACCATGTCTAATTTACCGCTCAGTGAGAGGAGCCTTTCTTGTAGAGCTAATCGGGCAGTGAGAGTGGCATGAAGACCTGAAAGTCGAGCTACAAGGTCCGGAACCTATCGATAGTCAAGAAATAAGGGTTTCATTATCATTACGAACCGATGCTCACCGTCATGAGATGGCCCGTATGAACGGTTAAGACTGTCTTTATCCAGGTCACCAATGTCATGCCGCGTTGAGCGCTTGCCCCAGCCCCTCCACCTTTCATATTTTGGACTCGTGCACCCCTCCCCAGTCTCTCAACGCAAGCATTCAGCAGGGGTATAGCAAGCTGGGGAGGTAATCTTTTAACGGTGTTGCGTATTAGGTCGACGTTGGAATGTGCCAGACAGGTCTCTGTGAGCTTCGTATCAGAAGAATGTAGGGCTTGAATTAGGGTCCTCGTGAGAGAATTCGCAGGAACGATGCGAAGCCTTTTCCTTGACTTCATTTTCATCGACTGAGATTTTGTTGGGTTATCCTTCCCATCTTCGCTATCAGAAGATCGGTGTACGCCGGCATCGACTACAGAGGCCAACCGTTGACCTAGGGAGAGTTCTGCCTGACCAACTCTAAGGTCACTGTCTCGGGTTATGGCTTCGTCCATGTTTTCATCGTGACCCAGCTCTATTCCCGAACCAATCGCAATGGATGATTCATCGTATCTTTTGTTCATAATAAGCTGATGCGCCCCTGCAATGAATATGACGACCTGGAGCGGAGGGACAGACCACTCACAGGTTGTGTATCGTTCTGGAGAGGTCCTCAAGGTATACGCTTTCAATTAATTGCTTGAGATAACGCTAAAAGTCTAGTTGAGAACTTGTTTCGGTAGAAAGGAAGAAATACTACCAATGCAGCACGCGGAGAATGTCGTATTGTAAGTATTCACCTGTAGAAGCCTCTAAGAAAAATTCTGAGTGTTATCCGAGCACTCGGAGACCTGAATGCCTAGTCGGAATACAAATTCTCGTGGTAACGAAAAAGCCTGCGTCACGTCACTTTAGTGATGGAACTGGTGATGCACTTGTGATGCTCAGTGGTGTGGTATATAAACTATCTAAATGGTATTCATATTTTTTTTGTGAAAACACCAAATCAAGTATGTTTTCGTGGTATGTTCTAACTTCCAAGTGGAATGTAAGGGTATACAGATGTTGTGATGTCTCAATTATTACATAATACTTTATGGAAGCAGGGAGGCGGGCCGACTGCAAAGCCCATAAGAGGTAGTCATTAGCAGTACCACAGCTTTCTCTTCATCCTCTTCCACAAACCACTATCAACTCCTTTGCCTCGCTACTATACCCCCTGTGTCTTTTTTGCTTCCCTCATGAACTATATTCAGGTAGGCCTTTTGCCTTCACTATCATCATACCGCTGACATTTTCACAGCTGGAGAAACTAGGTCAGCTAACTTTACTCACACGTATCATTCAACTCATCTTGACTCAAGGTGAGGGTACATATGCCAACGTATTCAAGGTAAGTTGCCTCAGTTGTGTATCATGTCTTCCTTCACCATTGTCTAGGGTCGATCTCGTACAACGAACGAGATAGTGGCACTCAAAGAAATCCATCTGGATGCAGAAGAAGGGACCCCCTCTACTGCGATCCGTGAGATATCTCTGATGAAAGAATTAAAGCATACCAACATTGTTCGCCTTCACGATGTCATCCATAGCGAAACAAAACTTGTCCTCATTTTCGAGTTCTGCGAGCAGGACCTCAAAAAGTACATGGATCAACACGGTGATCGTGGCGCCCTAGATCCCAAAGTCGTCAGAAGCTTCATGTTCCAACTTCTGAAGGGGACTGCCTTTTGCCACGAAAATCAAGTTTTGCATCGAGATCTCAAACCCCAGAATCTACTTATCAATCGCAAAGGGGAGCTTAAGTTAGGTGATTTTGGCTTAGCAAGAGCTTTTGGCGTTCCAGTCAATACATTTTCTAACGAGGTGAGCACTTAGTGAGCATCTAGTTCATAATATGCATTGGTTATCAAACACACTTTACTGTATAGGTGGTGACCCTGTGGTATCGAGCTCCTGACGTGCTTCTTGGATCAAGGACGTATAGCACATCAATTGACGTTTGGTCTTGTGGTTGCATCTTTGCTGAGATGATTTCTGGAGTTCCTCTCTTCCGCGGTCGAGACAATCAGGATCAATTACTTCATATCATGCGCATTATTGGCACTCCTACCGATGAGCGATTCGCCAAAATTTTGAAGGACTCCGTCAGTTGACACCCGTTCGCTCTTTTCATGACACTACTTAAACAGATTGATTAGCCTGAAATCACTATCAAGCAATATCCAAGGTATCCAAAAATGAATTTAGCCCAGTTACTCCCGAGAGCGGAACCCCTAGGTCTGTCATAATTAACACTTTTTGAATGCTCAATCGAATACTTTTTAGCCATCGACCTCTTGGAGAAACTGCTTAAGTTTGATCCGGCAGAGCGTTTGTCGGCCTCGCAAGCTCTTTCTCACCCCTATTTTACTAGTGTTGCCAACCCTGCCGCCTACAATCCTACTCCAGGTGCCATGGGTCCCCCAACATATAACTTCCCCCACCCTCATGCTCATCAAGCCCAGCAACATTTACAGCAGCAGCAACATTTACAGCAACAAATGCAATATGGGCGTCAGCCCATGATGTATCCTCCACAGGTGCAACAACAAGTGCCGATGCCTCATCAAGTTCAGGGTGCTCCAACCCGTGTTCATTCACAGGCGATGAATCCCCAGACGTTCAATCCTGCAGCTAATGTACCATACCCTGCGCCCTACCCAACACGTTAAATGCGACAATGGTTTAATTTGTTCATCAACTCGCTTTTATATGTAGAATAGTCATAGTTATGTTTACTACGTTTAATTAAACATCCTGGTAGCGAGAGCAGCCAAAGTATGAATTATCCCGACAAAACTTGATAAATTATGGTCTCTCTAGCACCCTGAAAGCCGAAATCAAAGCAGCAGTAAATGTACAAGTGCGTAGCAGTGCAACTTCTGAGAGCATTTAAAAGTAAAGTGGATTAAAGACTCCGAACAGGAAGGCGATTAGGAAGGCAGTTGTGAAGTGCCATATCCTTGACCGAACGTCGTCAGAATAGCGAGAAGGTCGTCTTCAAAAAATGCATTAGGTGTGGCGCACACCATCAACTATATAGGACTTACTTTTCTTCAAGGGTTTACTGAAGAAAGCATTCATTCCAGCACTCAAACACAACTGTTTTGTGGCCTCTTGGCAATCTGCGCTAAGAGCGACGACTAGGTTTATTCCGTCAGATCATAAATCAAATTTGTGATGGTGTTAACTACCTGGGAGATAGACAGAAGTTTTCCGCTTATTTTCAAGCAAACGCAGCCGTTTAGCAGCTTCAACGCCATCACAAATAGGCATATCTGAAGTAATAATGGAAAAGAGGAGATGACTATGATAATTGTACTCACGATGGTCAAAAAGTGCCAAAGTGTAGTAACCTGGTTCATGCTTCTCCCATTCTAGAATGTCGGTTATAATATAGCAGACCTGAAGAAAATGTGCTTGCCGGATATAGCCTCTTCTCCGTTGCTTGTAGCAGTAACTTTGAGATCATGTCTCTCGAGTTGCTTCACCAAGAGATTCTGGGCAATCGGATTATCTGAAGTGATATAGTTGGATAGAATTCCCGCAGCAGTGATAGAGGTATATACCTTCCGCGATCAGCACATTCCCGTAAAGCATCCGCTGAGCAGAAAGGCCATCTTCAGCAGCTTTCATGAGATCGGATACATGGATGGGTGTCAACTTGTCGGGAAGGTTCTTCAACCGCGCCAGAACCTGCAACATACGACATTTCCTTGGAGGCTTCGTCAGCCTGAATATGAGGGGGTGCTTATCACTAGTGGGAACGGCAAGTTGTCCAGTATGACTGATAGTGGGAGTATAAAAGTGAATAACCCTAGTTCCCTTCAAGGACAGTTCATCCAAGATACGAGCAAGATCTTCAGCTGCCCCTTCGATCCGATCATCTGAGATGATGAAATCCAAAGTAACACCACTTTCAGCGTATGCTCGTATCCTAGTCCGAAGTTCTTTTCTGTCCATTGTGGTGTGGACGCGAAACTGCTCAAGAACCATCTTCAAAAATTTGACTGTCGCCTCGGAAGACGAAAACACTAATATTTCTAAGCGCCTCGTCCGATTGAGGTTCAATTTTAGTTGATAAAGCTCCAAGCTGGCCTACTGGTGTTCAGGACCTGGCGATTGTTAACATGGAAGTCGACTTGCCTTGCGGGTATCGTCTGAAGTATACTGTTTGACAGGGATGGTAAACCAAAATTGAGATCCAACGTTGAGTGTAGAGTTGACTCCTATTGAACCTCCCATGAGCTTGACTAATTGCCTGGAGATTGAGAGCCCCAAGCCAGTTCCGCCAAAGCGACGAGTTGAAGAGTTCTACTGGATAATTAATTAATGTCACAACCGTTTGAATCGGACGCACATCTGCTTGCTGAAAGGGAACAAAAAGTAGGTCGACATCTGTAGCTGACAAACCGATCCCAGTATCACTATTGAGTTACAATTGAGGTCATGTACAAGAGCGGCAACAAATTGACTGACAAAATCTCAAACTTAAGCAATGCCATTGTGTCTGAAGAGCCTGTGCTTTGCACTACCTGCTCTACAGAGCAGTTAACACGGACATAGCCGCTAGCTGTGAATTTGACAGCATTTCCAATAAGGTTCATTAAAACTTTGGAATAGGTCAGTTTTTTGACAAATAGAAGACGTACAAAATCACCTTGGCGGATACGGGCGTAATCGGCATATACCCCTATTAATATGCTATGAGTTTGTATGCTCTAGAGTGACCATGATCCTCTCAACGTACAATCTGGAACATTAGGTTCAATGTTAAAAGATAAATCGAGCTTCTCTGTTGCCATTGGCAGTAATAACTCCATGCAATCCTAACGTGATATTAGATGCTGTGGTACTTTGGTACGTGACAATGATATGATATTCACTGCAATTATATTCTACCGCAAGATGATCAGTCCAACTCGCAGGGTGAAAGAAATGCACACCTCTACAAGAAAACCACTTGGTTCCAGCTTTACGGCTTTGTAAGTTGAGTAATATAATCGGGCTCATCAGGAACTTGGATTGTTCAAATTAGTTTCATGACTGACCTGAAGCTTCCAGCTTGCTATAGTCGAGGATTGAGTCGATAATCTGTCAAAAATTAACATTGAAGTGTGCGGATGGGAAAGCTCAAAATGCCTTCAAAAGCAATTCACAAGACTGCTTCGCAGTTTGAACAATTTCATTCTGTCCTGGGTTGAGTTCTGTCCCAGAAAGAAGATCAAGCAATCCATAAAATGAACTTCGATCGACTGAGCAAGCTTGTACCTTTCGGAATAAACTCTTGATGCCCACCTAAAAGGAGTCCGTAACTCATGGCTCATTGAAGCTAAGAAATTGCTTTTGATCTACGACGGATGTGAACAAAGGTCGAAGAGACGGATTATAATGCATGCCTTTGTAGCTTTCAAAGCATCTTCCCTACTTCGACGGGCGTCTTCCAAGAACTCTCGCTGAGCAGCAATCATTTTCAGATTCTCTCGCGTTCCAGCCTGTACAGATCTGAAGAGAAGGGCGTTTGCAATGCTAATACTCGCTTGTTGACATAGTAGCGTAATCATTGTCACAGTTTTGTTGGAGAACGGGTATTTTGAAGCGAAATAAATGGCTCCAAAGGTCTGGCCTCTATTGCTGAAGATCGGAAGGCAAAGAACAGATTTGTACGATGTCTGCCCTGCTTCTGACGAGAAACGGGAATCACTCGACGCATCGTCATAATGTATTTTCTCCTTTGAATTAATGGCTGTACCAGCGGATGAGCAAAAGCAAAAGTGCCAGAATAGAGATGTCACCATGCTGTATGATCGCCTTTTGGAGGGGGTCACTAATGGTCCGCATTGACTTCAGATACCTGGATCATCCATATCAGAAGAATGCTCTCAGGTTTGCACATGTAAAGAATGTTTGTTTACTCATGAACTTGACAATTGTCTGGGGGTTGCATGCTCGTAGCGACGACGTAGTCTCCGGCTTCTCGGGCAATTACAACTGTAAGTTTGGTTGAATTTTAACTCCTGAAGGGAAAAGCCATTCTTCCACCGGACGTACCGCACGTGTTCTGCGACCGAGATATCTCTATGAAATTGAGACTCAGTGCCGATATAAGATCTATACAAGCAAAGTTACCGGTGGCGATTTCTGTTAATCGTTGCAAGGCTATAAAGTTCGTTTATTTGCGAGTCAACATTATCATAAATTAGTGTTAATGGATTAATCACCTGACGACAGGTTAATGTCACTAGAAATATCCGTGCTCCATTTCAGAATGGACGCAAGGTCGGGTGCAGATAGACTAGGCTCCGGTCCCTGGGGGTCAATCCTACTGTGCTTGATGGTTTCTGGGACATCGATAATTCCGTCTGACGATGTTTCCGTTTGGACCCCGGCGTCAACTGTAAATAGAGACTTTTTAAATATTTGCTGTGGTTTGGTTCCAACAATACTCGTCATGTAATTCCTATAAAATTATAGGCCTTGAATGAATAACACAGAGAGACACTCACACCATGCCTCTAGCGCCCCACTGCGCTTGCCGCGCGATACCTCGTCGCTGTAGTTCTTGGCCGAGGCCGTCGATTCCACATCTCAAATAATGCGACCCTTGCTTTCAGGCGATGAGAGGCTGTAGATACGAAAAGCTGATATCATACCAGGAAAAGACCCCAACCCTCTTCCAAAAGCCACTCGTTTTCCATAGCTAGCCTAGAGCGAGCCTCAGATACGAAACGAAAAAAGAGGCCACAAGTACAGACCTGATAGCAAGGTCATATAGTCGAAATGCGTTTGGATCACCGAGCAGCGACGATAATTCGGCCTCCTGTCGTAAGTTAAGCCGTCCATTAGGCAAGTCTCATGAACGAAGGCGCACCACGAGGGTGATCCAAGCGCTTGCATTGACAGGACTAGGGGATACCCATCTGTTGTGTGCGTGATCAATGTGATCGGACGGCCTTTCAGATGTTGTAATTACCTTTTGAGGTATGCCTGATTGTCCTGCACCTGCTCCAGATATTGCGCTCGGGATTTTGCCGAAACGCCTCGCCGAATACAGAAAATCAGGGCCAGGCTGTGGAAGAATAGAGCATACCGGATGTGTCTGCGGGTGAATATCAGGTTTGATTCGGGAGCAAAACTATTTGAGGCCTTGTATTTGGGATGGATGTCGCGTGTCTTGTAGAGAGAGAAACCGAGTTTTGCAGCCTCTTCTATAAAACCGACGCAGAAATAACTGACAAGCTAAATGCCGAACCTTCAGCTGTAGAATAAAATATCTGATCGTGTATGCCTCAACCTTGAATGAATTGTACCTGTAGCAGTTAGTCAACAGTGTGACAATAAATTACTTTGACATACCAGTTCATGATTAAAGCGGCGTTGCTTGAAGTTTCATGAATTTGATCAACAAAATTCTTCTCAACAAAGCCATCGACATCAAAAAGCGTAGCAAGGTTATTAGATTCGGTGTAGCCGCCATAAACACGAATGCAGTTGATCACACCTGTCTTTCAATGAGCCTCGACAGCTGATGACTCGCAGCGTTAGACCTACCCATGACCAAAATACCAAATTCTTTTTGAGGAAGGCACAGGTCAACATCGGCTGCCACCTGAATTATTGAGATCTTGTTATCTGAGACAATCGTTGATATGGACCGTACCTCGTCAGCAGCAACCGCCAAGTCCGAGACTGAAGTAATCAGATTAGAATTACAGAGTCCTGATGAAACCTCACGATGATCACAAATGTACAGTCTGATGCACATGCTATGAATCTTCGCAAGACAGGTGTATAGCCTGCATATATTCAGTAACACATCTCAGAAATTCAAAAAAAATTACCTATCCCCCGCAGTTTCGCCATATCGAACCGCCTCGCCCAGGAGCTCAAGATGCGATCCTAGGTGCACCTGGTCGAAGCTAGCAATGAGATCACAGAAGAGGACACGAACGCGACTGAAGAGGGTTGAATGAGTAGTTGTGGGGCCATGAAGAGAGTCAAACCATTTCTCTGATATGGACCCATGCTTGTCTGCGATTTTCAAGGCCAATCTCCCTAAGTCAGTGGCAAAACGATATAAACCTCTGCGCTCTGCAGTAGCTGGTAAAGTCCAAAAGAAACCGAGAGCTGTCCCGGTAGACATGCCATGGCTAGCAGGGCGGATTATTCTGCCTGAATATTTAATACTTGAGTACAGACAAACACCTACCGCAGCGCCAGTTGAATGCACTGTATATGGCTATTAGACCCGAGGAGAAGATAAAGGAAGAGAGAACACACCGTAAGTCCAATCATGTCCATTAGTACAAGAGGTACAGAGCTTCGATAAGCATTAATGCCTCGAACAAGTGAGGATTAAGAATAATGAAACATATGGAATACGTACCAGCGTCATTCAGAAGCGCAATAGCAAGCTCAATTTTAGGGTCATTTGAGCGAGGAATAGAGAGGATTTCATCGAATCCAATGGAAAGAATTTCGTTCCTGATTTGCTCAAACATCGTGTCAGTTTCTCGCCTTGTTGGTGCGGGGTTGAGATTAACACCGATAATTTTGAGAGCCAAGAGGGTATCGTTGAATGCTTCCTGGAAGCAACCCCGCAGCCGAAAATTCCTAGATCGCCTTTGAAGCATCGCACATTTGTCTCCAACATTGTCAGTGTGCTCCAAGCATTCTGCGACGATTTCATCAGAGGCCTCAAGGTCACCTGATCAGAGTTCAACCTAGAATTCGAAATATAACATCAAGAAGTGACCTTTCCACTGAAAAAGCCTGCAGTTGATTGAGTCAAAATTGTAATCCTTCAAGCATATTATGACGCACGATGCTAGACGATGGAGAACGGTATATACCCGTAAGGGATCTTCCGTCCATGGATCCTGACGAAAAAGGGTACGAGCACTGATGAACGATTGCATTGCGATCTATGAAGCAAACTTTAGTGAGAAACAATCCAACCAAGAACTCAGATACCTCATGAGCGCCTCTATCCCAGGCTGATTCACCAGCATCAACAAGAATGTCAAGCAATTCGTCTCTTTGGGAATGCTCATGCAAAAGCGGTAGACACCTCAATAAGAAACCAATTAATGTGCCGCCGATTGTCTCGGAAACCAGACACATACCTTTTGGCATGTTCCGCCACACGGTAAACATCGATGGGAGTTTCATGGAGCATCATGAGAATGATCTAGGCAGGGAAATCATAAATAAGAAACCCGCCTAAAGACTAACAACGTACACGAAACGACATCTTAGCAATGTTCTCCGGGGGTAGAGTCTCAGCTTCAGCCTGTGCGGCCTGTCGATATCGATCATGAGAAAAACTACACATATCCCTTGCCCTCTGAATGAGCCATCCTTCGGAAAGGGCAATCTGCAAGCTTTGCATTGAGGTATGGGTGACGGTGGCTCCTGCCTCTCGGAAATGTGTCACAGCCTTGTAGAGGTCCCACTTGTTGTCTGGTTCTTCTTCATTACCGTTCCCTCCTTTATCTTCCCAGTCCATCATAAAAGCTACTTCCGTGACTTTGAACCTGAAATGATGTTAGAAGTTGTTCGAAACGATTATTTTTTCGTACTTACGTTTCACCGAAAAAGATTGCCCAAGTCAAATATTTCCTGACCTCAGCCGGCAGTTCGCGCAGATGTCGACGAAGGAACGTCAAGTCTGTCGGATCAGAGATCTTTTGATTGATCATGCTCTCCTCCACTGCTTTCATGTCATAACTGTTGATATGGTGAGGTGAAGAAGATATTTTGAATGATATATTCATACACCCAGTAATTTTGGCTCCAGTCAAACGAAATCTAGAAGGAGAAATCAGTAAAATGGGATTGGCACTTTCGATGGCGATCATACGTGGCGCTGTCGTTGTAATGTCGTTAAAATACTCCGAACAGAGAAAGCATTGCCACAGGATGCCCGATGGATAAAACCTGAGAGTGGCGCGCAATCTTGCTTAGTCCTGTGTAAAGTCCTTGAAACCAAAGTTGAGATTGCTGAAAAAGACAAGGGCTCGACGTTAATCCAGGTTGGGTGAGCTCTTGAAGAAAACATCCGTTTGACACGCTCCACGAGCTCACTGTATGTCACGTTAACATTTAGTTGCATGGCATAAGAAGTGAAGTCACATTTTATCAGAGCGGATGGTTATGAATATCAACTGTACACCCTTTGAACGATTATATGGACTGATGATGATTAAACCCACCATTCGGCTTCGAGAGTTTACCAGCGTGGAAACAAGATCCAGAGTCCTGGCAACAACTCAAGCGACACAGGAGTTGAGAAAAAAAATTACGCACGATTGATCAGCTTCATGTAAATCATCCAAAAAAAGGGCAAAGAGCCGGGTCTCAGCGATGACAGCGAAAACTTGTTCAACCAAAGATTGGAATCTTGCTCGTAACTCGGAAGTCGCAAGACGTTCTTTCGGTGGGTCACTAGGAACATCAGAACCCATCAAAACATCTCGAAGTTCAGGAGTTCCTTGGTAGAGAAGGGACACATTACATATTTGAGGGCCGAGTCGCTCCTTGAAAATTGTGACGAAACGTTGGAGATCGGTATGGAATACCATCAATTGGCGGAGGACAGATGATAGACACCCTAACTTGAAGGGAGTCAGAGAACGGGGGTGGGAAGAGATACAGTTGTTCCTACTAATGCAGCAAAAGGAGCAGAATCTACATTCTGAAATTTAGCTTGACCCCATAAACCGTGAGCTACAATCAAAGATCTATCTGAAGTCAGATGCAAAAGAAACAAAATAAGCTCACATCGCCACTTGGCTTGATTCGCCAGGATCATGGAACTTTTCCCAATCCTGAACAAGTCCATAAATAACATTCACTTGAGATCAAGATGCTCACCCTGGAGGTCCACACACAAGGACAACCTGTGCTTTCGACACCCTTGTCCTACCACGAAATGCCGCCCGTCGAAGCTCTCTCCCAGAAGACGGACTTTCTGGTAAGTTCAAGGAGCTATCAAGTGCAGGGCCTGTGTCATCAAGAACAGTAACATGACTAGTTGATTCGCTTCGAGATGACATAGAATCACAATTATCATCGTAGGCGCTAGTCACAACGTTCAATGAGTTCAAGGAAGACTTAGCCCATATGGGAGTGGAAGAGAAGTGGCGCGAAAAGCTTATTGATACATTTCGAACTGACATCAATTCTCAGCTGAACGTGGCATCGGTAAAGAAATGTGATGATACATACTGACGCCCCGTATGATGTCCAATTCCCTATCCCTCCCGAACAGATTACTTTATGAGCGCAAGGTTCCTAAACAAGGCGACGCATACTCACCAAAGCAATGGGAATCGTAAATTCCTTGCATGCTACATGTTAGTACCATTGGAGAAACTAGTTGAACCACAAACCATGAATCGATCTTGAGTTGCGATATCAAATAGAGGGATAAGCTGTAGGATGTTTGAGATGAGAACGATCAGAAATTGAATTCACGTCATATACCTCGGGTTGCTGTTCTGCGGGGCAAGATATCGTCGCAAGAAGACGCCTCTGGCATTCGAGAAGATCTGCCTTGAGACCATGGGCACTCTGATATCGCAAATCTGGACCTTTTGCTAGCAACTGGGATTAATGTTAGACAAAATTACTCAGGGAAAATTCAAGACTACAACATACCTTGTCGACGACATTAGCAAGTACTTGGGGGATATCTCGCCGGACTTCATGGACTGGCATAGGTCGCATTTGTACAATGGCATGCAACAACTCAAGAGGTCCTCCCTCGAATGGCATTTGCCCACGCCCAACTAAGAGGGTCCAGAAGAGAATTCCAAGCGAATACAAATCCGTCCTATGATCCTGAGTCATAGTTTCTATGCTGCCTGTCTGTTCAGGAGCAAGATAGCAGAGCGCCTCTTTGACCTTCAACTTCTGAACTTCTTCATTGGTTGATAAGACAAGCAGCGAGGGCGAGCCAAAATTCTCCAACGATACGGCTCGATTCCCGAAATGCACAAAGCGCACAGAACCGGAATGGGAATTCAAGTGATAAGCATTTCCACGAACTATTCAATGAACATGAGCAGTGACAAGGTAATTAGAATCAAAGATCACCTTCTCTGTGGACAATACCTTCTCTGAAGAAGATAAGCAAACAAATGCTGGTCAAAAACAATGCACCTACCTGTGCAAGACCTCAAGACAATGCGTAGCCTGTATTGCAAACCTTGGGAGAATCAGGAAAAAACAAGTGACAAAGTATACAAGGGCTCACTCAAGAAATGAAGCCAAGTCCATTATATCATAATCTGCCATATCATCTTCAACCTCAAGTCTTTCCTCAAAAGTAGTCAGTTCGCCCATCATCTCATCGTCAGGTAATGATACAGGTCGTGTGCGAGCAGTATCAACCAGTAGCAAATCATTGACCTTGTTGGCAGGAAGATACCGCCCTAATAGGTTGGGTCCTGGATGAGACAATATTAGAACAACGCAATCTCCGTGCTCGTGTGGTATTTTCAAGTATTCCAACATCCGGAAAGAGGCGCTATTGCCTTCGGAGGTTCCCGCAAACTTTCCAAGTCTATCACGAACATTAATTATATTCAAGAATATCAGTATGAATAGAGAAAAAGACATACATATGTGCTTCCCTCTCTAAACACATTGAAGCATTAGACTGTGCAGGTGCAATCTTTGCTAGTACACGTGAGCCGTCTTTGAGGCTATTTCCTTCAGCTAAAATCGTCATTCCACCCGTATCATGCCATGGTGTGGCCTAGGACTAGATTAAAGGATTTCCAAGATGCATTATCAAGAGGCAAACCTTTTCGAATGTATAACCTGAAACAGAAAGCACGTTGTCTCTGAAGTAGGTGTTGGGATAAGGAAGTTGTCCAGGTCTTCGACGCATAATGCTTGTATCCTAGGTGCTGGGCCGAACGCAATGTAAATGTAACGAGATGTTAAGATTCACACACTCGGCCGGTCCATCATAATTCCGGCAAACGTTGACGTCATGGATTTCATCATCGTTTCAGAAAAGATCTTTTATAATTAAAGTACCATTACAACCATTTCAAGATCACAACAAGGTAGGGAGTAGGTTAAAAGGTCTACGATGTCACTGTACTGATATTAACTTTTTTGCAGAGTGAGATTAGGAAATACATACTGTAGCTGGCAGGGTCGATGTCATTGGGCAACTCGGAGATGATAGCTTCAAACCTAGCTTGAATCGTAGACATGACTTCTTGGTCGACATCCGAGGTAACGAAGGTGATAGCGAGACCCTTAGTGCCAAAGCGGCCAGCACGGCTAGTTTAACCTTTTGAGTCGAACCATCAGTCTAGAGTCACACTATTACGTACCCAACACGGTGCAAATACGTGTCTGCATCGGGCGGGCAATCATAATTGACAACGATGTTGACACGTTCAACATCAATCCCACGACCAAAAATATCTGTAGCTACAAGAATCCGCTTTTCAAAGGCTTTGAAGGCTGTATATCGATTGATACTGCATTCAAATGTCAAAGGACAGATCATTTTCACCACTGAGATCAGCTCACCGTTCCTCTTGCGCAAGGCCAGAATGAATGCAAATACTTGGGAAGTTACAAGAAACGAGCAGCTTGTCCAACTCGATACAGCGAGCAACTGACTTAACAAAGATGACAACCTATATTCCATCAATGGACAGTGGAGAAGGATTAACAGGATGACGACAAACTTGGTTAAACTCTAAAGTGTCGAGTAAGTCGTTGAGCTTCCTGTTCTTTTGCACTTCCTCCAGCTTCACGTAGTGCTGTTGCAATCCATGAAGCGTGAGTTTAGTTTCATCATCGACGAAAATTTCTAAGGGCTATGCAACAAGGCAAATTATTCAAACCGAACGTCGAAAAAAAATCATCCATACATTGGCCATAAACTTCTTGCATGTAACCCGAATCTCCTTTGCCAAAGTTGCAGAAAACATCATAACTTGTTTATGATGAGGGGTTGCACGAAAGATTTCTTGAACGTCACGACGCATGTCTGGGAGGCGATGTTGCAATTAGATGATCTGGATGCAAAACAATTTCAAGGAAAGTAAAAAGCAGAAGAACCAAAGTTGCATCGGGTCATTGCAGGCTTCTATAGCGATCGGTGGAAGAGTGGCCTTGGTCATTGCTTCAGTGCCCGTATTCTCCCCTGCCTTGCACGTTTCCGAGCGGTCCTCCGGAACATCACAATCCCAGATAAACCAGCTCTTCATGATAACACCCGTATAGCAATAAAAATGCCGGTGATGGAGATGAACTCAAAAAAGATCCAGGCGGTCGATACAGCACATGAATGAATGAAGTGGATATGAAAGCCCCAAACTCGACTAACCAAGCTGTTCAAGCATTTTGTCACACTCATCAAGCACGAAGTGTTTCACACGATGGGCATCCAGGGCATTCTCGAGGATGAGAGCACGAAGTCGACCAGGAGTTCCGACAGCAATGTGAGGGCATTTGCTTCGGTCACGAAGGACCTCAATGTCTTTAGTAACAGGGGTACCACCGTAGAAGGTGTTGACGCGGACATCGGGCATATACTTGGCAAAGCGAGTGTACTCGTTTTTAATTTGAAAGGCGAGTTCACGCGTGTGGCAAAGGACTATTACGGAGACTTCACCATTGACAGGTTCCAATTGTTGGAGTGTCGCAAGAACGAAAACTGCAGTTTTTCCATGTCCAGACTTTGCCTGACACAGAACGTCCATTCCAAGAACAGCCTGAGGAATGCATTCCTGTTGAACTAAATAAAATCAGGTAAAGTTCATCGGTTTAAATTTGAGGAAAATAACCTTCAGAGGGGTGCTCAAAACCAAGGTCGCTGATAGCACGCAGGAGTTCTGGCTTCAACAGGAAGTCCCTAACACATGACGCGTAAGCGAGGTGGAGCTTGTTTTTTTAGAATACCTACTTAAAGCCCGTCGAGTGAATGCCAGAGAATGTCTTTTTGTCCTTGTCACCCTCTCCGCCAGCAGATGTTGTTGCTGGGGCACCATTAGTTGCCACGGCTGCGGTGCCCGTGTTTGGTACAAGATCATGCTCATCCTCGTAGTCGATGAGATCTTCGTTGTCGTGAGCGCTCATTGTAAGAAAGTGGGGAGAAGAGGAAGGTGAGAAAGGTTTGACGGGCACACGCGGTCGCGTCGTATTTGGTCTCACAGTTCTAACCAAATACAATACTCGCACGGGCCCCATACCAGAACAACAAGCCATGAGGAGTTTAGACTCATGTTATCCGTGTATGTGCTTTGAGAATTTTAAAGCTCAATTTCTTTGTGTATTTATCTATGCATGAGATTGCCCTGTCTCTTTGACAATGATTATCTGGTGAATTGCGTGCTATTCATATACCATAAGGCAGATCTATTCATTCACCTTGATCCAGCAGCATGAAAAAGGCATATTTTGGTCGGACGCTGAATGCTTCAAGATGACACCTGGCTTCTAGTAGTCACTGGGCTCATACATCAGAGGCCTTGACAGGGCCTTCACATCGCTTGCGGAGCGGATCCGTCATTGTTGAGTACCTATGGATCCAAATGCATAGTTTATGTCCACCACTATGGGGCATGGAAGAGCACTTTGAATTAATCATGAATTACAATTGGTCCTGTACTAGGACTGTCGTTGGATATACATTCGAAGATGAACAAACACTCACGCGGACTTGCCGCAGATTACTCCTTCATCTAGGCCGAAGGATATCCCCAACGACGTTGCACCACGCATTTTTTCTTGTCAGGGTACCGACCGTCCAAATGGCATCGACCGATACCTTGTCAACGGACCAGATAAGCTTATAAGTGGCATAGTCGAACGTCGAACGGTGCATTTCTTCTCCCAGGTCACTTTTATTTGCAGAAGAAAAGCCCTCAGGATGACTACTGGCTATCCGTTCTGGTGCGACCTTCACTCCAACTACTCAACAAGATCTAAGTTCATTTGAATAGGTTAGGAGGTTGGAGCGTTCAAGACTTGACCTCAACACTGCAATGCTAATTTACATTGTCTGTGTACAGGAATTCCTGGATTGAATAAGCTGTGCAGTCCACTCACTTCGGACGCATTTGCCAATGGCTGGGTCGTGCATTCATTTGCTCGATGTTGTCAAATGTATGCCCGATATCGATTATCTCCCTTTCCGACTAGAACTATTCAGATGTAAACATCAAAGCCTCTCTGTATCTTCATCACCCTCAACCATATCTGTTACTCGCTCCTCCCTCACCCAGTCTGGCTTGGGAATCTTATAAGCCGACCTCAGTACGTTATTCATGCGGCAAATGACCTACTCCTTGGTCCGCATCGGGAGTCATGAAAAGATCAAGCAGCGTCTCTCACATAATGGCAAGCCTTCAACAACATTGAAATTGACATTTGCTGTGGGTTTCACTGGTGCACTAGGTGGTATACTGGGTAATTCTTCAGGCGCATTTGTTTGTGGATCGATTAAATACAGACTTGATGCCAAACCATTCCTGTCCGACCTTGTCCGCGAGCCAGGCGAACAGTATAACTACCCGGACGCTGCTAAAGCGTTTTCAGGTGTGAAGATATTTGAGGACTAGAAAGAGGGATTGGTCCAAATACGGTAGGTGCTGGTGGTGTGAGAGTACACTGCGACTCATCTCTGAGCAGGCAGAGGCTGTCCTCATGAATGTGAGTGTGTAGACTGCAAGCAGTACTTACAGCCCATAACCTTGGAGATATCTCAAGTCGGCTCCTAAGTCCATCGATGTACACTATCTTGATGTTATTGAATCACTGCTATAGCTATGATTAAGTTACTCCAGACCACCTTACCCTTCGATCACGAGCTCAAAGACATTCTACTTTCTTGCGAGTTGTCTGCTAGGACAGTCGTGATGAGTGCGTATCTGGCTCGATCACCTGCCGTTAATGGCCCCCATTCAATCCAGTAGCTATATGTCCACCTGCGGACGTGCTGAGGTCGCGCGTGATGGCCTCGGTGAGTTATCTGCTTTCGGTTTAACTTTGTTTCTCGTTCATAATCAATCATCCGATACTCCGGTCTCCCTAGTTTTAATTTGTTTTTTCCAAAGAGGAAGATTCTGGATTTCTTTTCAAGGGATGGGTTTATGCTTTCGTTTACCTTGCGCCAAATGCGATACTTCTTTTCGTTTTCCTTGAGGTGACATGAATCCTTAGAATAGACACCCAGATATCTTGTGCTCCAATCAATTGGAATATTTTCTGATATTCGTACTTATGAG